>Ga0207684_10000118_pt1 | contig 145120 bp, 140 predicted proteins | sample KBSK5501metaG_FD_184342 | JGI IMG/M metagenome (GOLD analysis project Ga0207684, IMG submission 184342) | Corn, switchgrass and miscanthus rhizosphere microbial communities from Kellogg Biological Station, Michigan, USA - KBS K5-50-1 metaG... | ecosystem: Host-associated > Plants > Roots >...
TGTTTGTGGCGACAGTTAAGACGCCTCGAGACGAATTGCTCAGCGAGGGTTCTTATGCCCTCGCGCTGCTTGTCGCCTTTGTTGGACTGTTCCTGGCAGTGGTGCTTGTCAGCACGCGGCTTTTGCATCATTCCCTCGGTGAAGCGACGCTACAGGCCAACCTCGCCAGTTTTCCATCAGTCGGCTTTTTCGGTCCGCCGATATTTCAAGGGTTGTTTGGCCCATCAAGCCTCGTCTCGATTGCCTTCGCAACGACTTTATCGACGGTCACGATGATTCCGCTCACGCTCGTTCTGCTCGAAATACATCACCAACACACAACACGTGGTGAAGGGCAGCGCGTCAGTTCCCTCATTGTTCAAAGCTTAGCGAACACCTTGAAAAAACCGATGGTGTGGGCCCCGTTGATCGGTGTTGCGCTCGTGCTTGCAGGCGCGCGTGTGCCGCCACTGCTTGATAATATGTTGATGCTAATCGGCTCGAGCACTTCCGGCGCCTCCATTTTCCTAGCCGGACTAATCATCGCGGCCTATGAAATTAGATTGAACGGTGAAGTGATAGCCAACGCGCTCGTGAAAATGGTCGCACAGCCACTGCTCATGGTGCTGCTGGTTGCGGCGCTGAAAGTTGGCAATCCGCTGGCTGGCGAGGGAATCGTGGTTTGTGCTATTCCCACAGCAGTCTTCGCGCCTCTCTTGGCACCGCGCTATCGCATTTACGAAGTCGAATCCTCATCCACTCTGGTGGCAACTGCGCTGTTAATGATTGTCACCTTGCCAATCGCTATTTTCGCCTGCCGGAGCCTTGGATAACCTTTGCTCCTTCAGCGACACATGGTGCGCGATACGAAAGGCGATTTGCTCGTGGACGAATGCGAAGTTCCCGTTTCAAACGGACGCGCAATGGGGGTTTTACTTACTTCGCCACCCGGTGGTGACAGTTATCGGGAAAGCGTTCTACGACATCGATCATTCCGGAAGAAACCCGCGAAGAAATCGCCGGACCTATGATTCATCTCTAGCAGTCTGGGAGAATCATCCGGTAATGAGATTGATTCAATCAGTTAGCTAAAGGTTTTGATTTTGCCAGCCTGTGAGTGCGTCCGGTTTTCAGCATTTCAGTTTTCCAACCGAGTGTCGATAGTAAGCTCTGACCCCTTTTCTCTTTCCAAAGCAAATATCAAATGTGAAGATCTAACCCCGATTCTTCCCGGTCTTCGAACTGTAAATCTGCGAAATCTGTGGAAGGACAGTTTTCCGCCTAAAAAAGGTCTTTGGCGTGCATTTGTGGAGTGCTTGATTCAAATTTATGGACCGATTCATCGATACTGAGGTCGAGCAATTCGCTCGTGATCACACCGAGCCCGAAACCGATTTGTACACTCGTCTGCGGGAAGAAACTTACCGGGAGATGGAGCGGCCTGAGATGCAGGTCGACCTTATCGAGGGTCGTTTTCTCAAAATGCTGGTCCGTCTGACCGGTGCCCGAATGGTTCTCGAGCTCGGAATGTTCACCGGCTACAGCGCGTTGATGATGGCTGAAGGTTTACCTGATGGCGGTCGTCTGATCACTTGTGAAATCGACCCAAAAGCCGAGGCGATTGCTCGCCGCTACTTCGCGGCGAGCCCGCACGGAGACAAAATCACGATCCGAATGGGACCTGCGTTGGAGACGATCGAGACGTTAACCGGCCCCCTCGATCTGGTTTTTATCGACGCGGACAAGTCTAACTACGCAAATTATTACGAAGCGTGCCTGCGGTTGCTCAAGCCGGGCGGAATGATCGTGGCCGACAACGTCCTGTGGAGCGGCAAAGTCCTGCATCCGAAGGACGCGGATGACCACGCCATAGTTGCTTTTAACCGTTTGGTCCAATCCGACCCGCGCGTTGAAAATGTCTGCCTGACCGTGCGAGACGGTATGATGCTGGCCTGGAAACCGAGATAACGTTCAGCTTTCAGATTTCAGTTTTAGGAGTGCCGGTCTTTGCTGTCTCCTACTTCCTAATTTCTTGTCCACTTTAATAAGCGTTTTGATGCCTGAACCTTGTTTCTTCTCCCCTAACTTTTACTTTGACGAGAATATGAAAAGTGAAGATCAGACCCCCTTCTCCCCTTCACTTCACTGACGGCTGACTTCCGACCTCTGATCTCTGATCTCTGACCACTTGGAAGAGCCTTCTACGACATCGATCATTCCAGAAAAAACGCGAGAAAAAATCGCCGGAACTACGACTCATCTTTAGCAGCGTGGGAGATTCATCCGGTGATGCAATTGATTCAATCAGTTGGCCCAGTCTTTTAATTTCAGCGTGTCAGCCCTTCCGGTTAATGCGCGGCGATTGCGCCTGTTCACTTTCGAACTTCGGCCCGCCGCTTTTAAGTAGCACTGCAGCGGTATCAGCAACGTATCTGTCAAAACGATGTGATCGGAACCACGCCACCAACATCGCGACTAACCCGACGCCCATAAACCCGATAGTAGTCAGCCATTCGAACTGTAAAAAATAGCTAAACACTGCGGCAAACATAAGGGCGATAGCCGAACCGCCAAGCATCCTGATTCGTCCGGCGTACCAATCCAGATCGAGTCCGCAAGTTCGAACGTAAACATATGCCTCAAGGGAATTCGCGTGTCTCCTGACGAGGCGGCGCAACGAGCTTTCGCGGAAAACGGCTGCCAGATGCTTCCTCCTGCATCTTTTCATTATGGGTCGAAGAACACAGGTCCTAACCACGCTGAAAATCTCTGACAAAATAGCACCGACAACAAATGCAATAGCGATTAGGAGGGCCAATATAACAACCGTGGCAGCGACTCCCAGGTCCTTAACTACATCGACGGGTGAACCACCGACGATCTCCTTAAATCTCGCGTAGTAGCGGACAATGAATAAGCAGGTGACCGAGCCAACAAAGACAATCCCCGGAATTAAAAATCCCGAAATTGAGAAGAAAGAGGGCTTAATCTCTAGAGGGTTGTCGGGCATTCAGGCTGGCTGCTAGGATGAAAACTCGTTTGGACTCTATGCCTCGTCGAAGTAATCGCTGTCGATTTTCTTAATTTCGTAAGTGTGCGAAAGCGACACACCAACTCCAAAGTCGATCATTAGCTCGGCAAGCCTTTGTCCATCGATTAGGCTGATCTTAAATTCGACCTTCTCGACGTAGCTCTTTGCCGCAGCAGTGAAATTGCTTGTCGTGATAAATACACCTTTGCGAGCACGGTGTGCATGTAGTGCGCCGACAAAATCTCGCAGCTGTGGCTCTCCGACGGAGTTCCCCCATTTTTTTGCTTGGACGTAGACTGAGTCGAGACCGAGGCGATCTTCATCGATGACGCCGTCGATTCCTCCATCTGCGGTTGCACGCGTTGCGCGGCCCGCCTCTGCTCTCGAACCGCCGTAGCCCATCTTTACCAGTAGTTCCACAACAATACGCTCAAAAAAAATTGGTGAGCACTCACTCAATCTCTCGGTGAGTTGAGCCGCGAGCGTTTCCCGAAGGCGCTTATACTCTTCATCAAGCGTTTCCTCAGGTGACGCATCCGGGGTTTCAATAATGATTTCGCTCGAACCTTGGTCGCCTTTGCGGGAGCGGAATTCGCGGAACTCGGGGAACTGGTTTAGTAATCTAAGATCTATCCTCTTTGGGTTCGTCGCCAGAATTTCGTCGCCTCGCTGAGTAATTCGGTTCATTCCGCGTCCGGTTGATTCGAGCAAACCCGCGCGCCGGAGGTGAACGAGGGCCCAATAAACACGATTCTCAAACCTCGACTGCGTTCCGCTAGCAAGAAGCTCTTTTCGATCTTCTTCCGTCAGCTTGAACTCTTCTGCCATCCGATCGATAAATTCGCGATTGGGCGTGCTTTTTTGTCCTTTGCTCTTCGCAAGTTTCATTATCGGCAACATCAATTCCTGAAATGGCGGAATCATAAGCTCGGTCTAGCTATGTGTGTTATCGTCCATCCAGCTTTGAGTCCTGTAGTAATCGCTTGAATAACTTGGCTTCCCCGCTCGTACCGGGAGGAAATTCCTGAGTGTTAAACTCAGCGTCTTTAAGACTGACTTTGTCGAAAATCCGTCGAAATGCGTTGGTCGCGACCACTTCGCCGATCGGTCTAGCTAGGGATACATAACAAGGCTTTAGGAAGCGCATGAAAGCTCGGAATCCGTTCGTCTTGCTTAAAACATTTCCCTCAGCGTAGCTCGTCCACGCGTCCGACCACCTACCCTTGGTAGCATCGAAGTAGTTCCAAACGATCTCGGAGATTCTGTCGTCTTTCTCGTCAATAAATAAATTCCGGAACGGGCGTTGCTGGAGCTCAGTCAAATCTGCTTTTTTTAGCTTTTTTCCGCGAAGCAAAAGATCTCGATCGAGGTTGGCGTCGGAGCTGATGTGCGGAATCAAGCTTTCGACAAACGTTGCTTGGGTGATTGTTTCAGTAAACCGGCCCGCAGTCGAAACACCCAAGCGCTTTATACGGCGATGTAGTGGACTCTTTTCAACAGTATTGAGGGCGACAGCGATATTGTGAGCGGATTTTTGCGGACTTCTAGCGCGTGCAAAGTCAAATAAGTCATAAACCAGACTCTTATTAACCTTGGTCTGAGCCAGATTTACGGTCGCGAATATGTTCGCCTGTTCGGCGATGTCGGTATCTACAAAAACGGCGACATTTAGTTGAAAGGTTGGACCTGTATATCCAGCCAATCCCTCTATACGATGCTGGCCGTCCAAAATTTTGGCGATCTTGTCGTAAGGCACATCTGGGTCCTCAGGATCATCTGGTATCTCGCTGATGTATTCGCTGAGTGTTAGGGTCGATTTATTTTCGTCCCATGTCGCGCATTTGCCTTCGACCGCTAAGATAATGGAAGTTGGAAAGGTTGCGTCCTTAGTGTTCGTGTACACCCGAATTTCCTTTACGCGAGTTGGATTAAGGCGCCGTTGGATCCCAAGGTATTCGTCTTTTTGATCCGTCATCTGCCGCACGTCGGCAAATGCAATTTCCGTCAGGTCACGATGATCCATTACCCCAATGAAAAACTTGCCGATCGGCTGTTCGATCTCGATTGCGGGAATGGTGATAGATCGGGGCATTATTTAGTCTTTGAATATTGCTGCATCTTGTTGACTAAGTCTGCTTCATTCGCCCGCTGAGCCCTTACGGAATCTGTGCGCATAATGTCGTAAACCATCGAGGTGTAGCGCATTAGAAGAGCGACACTAAAGATGACGATCGCGATCTCATTTATGAGATGGTGATTTGTAATTATGCCTCGACGCTGTAGCGCAAAGATTGCCGTGGAGACGGGAATTGCGATCAACATTAGCCACATGAATGAAATGTGGTTCGGGTATTTCGCGTCATCGCGATTGTGCTTGTATAGAATGAAAGCAATTGGTGCGAGCAGTGCATTTACGTAAATAAATATCTCGCCGGACTTCACATTTCCGGAAACGGCGCTCCAAAAGCTGCCGTCGGTGGTATCCAGTGGGGGCGTTACCGCATCGATTACGATGCTAACTAAAAGGGGAACTAGGGAGAGAGACCAAACGAAGGTCAGTTCCTTTGCTGCTTCCCGGAAGGCCCAGGAAGAGGCGTTGCATAAGCCTCCGACGATTGGAAGCTTCGCCCAACCACCGACAAACACGCGACACACTCCGTGCCAAATGTTATTCGCCAACGTTTTCAACGGTTGGAAATCAGGCCAAGGGAATCTTCATACCAGGTAATTACGAAAAGCTATTTCCGCAGTCTGCTGTCGCGCCGTTGTGTCTCCGGCGAGAACGCTGGCGCGACGAAGGACTTCCACGGTTCCGAAGCCACGATATAACTGGCGAACGGATCTGTGATTGGCATTTGAAATAAGTATTAGAGCGCCTCTTTTCGAGGCTCGTCCTACGGAGCCTGCTAATCTCTTTTGGTCCTCCCACGAGAAGAGCACATCATTATATTTGAGGAAGTTGTTGTTGTTGTGCATAACCGTGTAAGGCGGATCAACGTACACAAAATCGCCTGCGCCCGTTTTGTCGATTACGTCTTCAAAGTCGGACCGAAGAATGCGCGCTCTGTACAGTCGACGCGATATTGATCGGAGATATCCTTGGGGAAAGGCCACCGCAGTTTTCGTTCCAAGTGGAACGTTGAATTCACCCTTCAAATTGACACGATAAAGTCCGTTCCAGCAGACACGGTTTAGATATAAAAATCGAGCTGCCTGGTGAATGGTGTTCTTCGGGCGGCGGCCGCGCCAACGATAATAGAACTTTGAGGTGTGTCTTTTCTGATAGGCGACAAGTAATCGGTGGATTTGGTCGGGATGCGAGCGCAAGGCACGATAAGCATTTATGAGATCTGGATTGCTGTCCGATAGAATGGCCCGCTGCGGCTTTAGGTGGAAAAACACTGCTCCACTTCCTAGGAAGGGTTCCACGTATCGACCAAAGACCAAGGGGAATATTCTTTCGTGATGACTTACGATCCATCGCTTACCGCCAGCCCATTTGAGGAACGGTTCAGACATGTGAGACTTTTGCTTCCATTGATCCGCCAGAATCCGCCGCCAAGTTAATCCGGTGCTTTAATTCCTGGTAGACGAAGTCGATATACTCAAAATCCTCCACTCTGTAGTGCCTTCGTTCGGTTGGGTGTGCACTGATCCGGCGGAGTTCATTGATGCGCTCCATCCATTTGAGGTTCTTTGCTTGTCCCTTTTCGCCCGGCTCCGGAATATCGAAGAGTTCCTTAAAAAGGGGCCAGTTGTTCTTGTTTTCAACGATCTTCTTATAATCGATGACATCAAGATAGTTCTCTAGTGGGAGCCGACTGTCGTCATCATCGTCCAAAGATTTTTCATAAGCCCGCGCCTTAATTGACTTGTCCGTAACGCCTTTGTGCCAGTAAGCGTCTCGCTGTGTTCCATATTGGGATTGAAAGCGTGTAAAAATTTCGCGCTGTACATCTACTACGATTTCTTTCATCTTTTCGTCAGCGGCCCGGACATTTTCTTCGGACTGTTCAGCTTCCCACGCATGCATCCCTTCGGGCTCGAAGTCAGCAAATCGATCTTTTAGGATGCGGCAAAGCCTGTAGAAATATTCTGGCGGACCGCCAGAACCAAACGGGACGCGAAAGGTAGCGTCCATTCTCTGGTCGTCTGCATGACTCAGAAAATCGACCAACGGTTGAAAGTATTCTTCTAGTTCCAGGATTATCTCCTCAGGCTCCATCTCCTTTGGGTCTATCGCCGTGTTTACCTCCCAATACTTTATGATCGCTGCGAGCAACATAAGGTGGGCTTGCACGGCTACATTTGTACACAGAAACCCTTCCCTGCCTTTTTCCCATTGAGCTAAATTCGATGTACGGATTTGTTCGAAATAGGCATTAAGGGCTGCGCGTGCTCGTTCGAGTGTGTCGGTATCTGAGGATCCAGAAAGAGGCCCACGGTCGAACACAGTATTGTTGTTGGCGGATCTTCCCAGAAGACCGGAACGTCTTAACGCGTCTTTGATTGCTGGAATCGTAAGGCAGGTTTTATTCGTTGATGGTATGCCCTGCTGCGTTACCCGATTATAAAATGGCAGACCGACGTCAGTGTTCAAGCAATTGATCAGCCTCGAGGCAATTGCCCCTATCCTTTCGCTCGGTACCTCGGATCCCCACTTCAACTCTCCTTCCAAATCGTCCAGCAAATGTTTCGGCACTGACTTTTGCTCGTGATTTATTGTAACAAAAAGCTGAGCTTCCTCGGCTTTAGCCATCTTTTCAAACGCTACTGCGATGACGTTTTGATCAAGGAACTTGTCTTCTATTGGTGAGAACCCGTAGAGCCTGTGCTGTCCGTCGATGATCCAGGCTGAACGATATCGATCTGGTAGATACAAACTGCCGTAGGTAACATCGGCGATTTCATCGTGAGACGATTGATCAAAGCGAACAGCCCGGGTGAAATTTATCAACAGATTGGTAGGAAAGTATCCCCCGTCCTTGATAAATTTCGCTATATCGCGAATTCTAGACTTGCTTACGAGACGCTGATAGGTTGGGGCGCCTTCTGGGTCATTAAGAGTGCGATGATTTACGAAGGATATCTTCAAAAGGTCGCGAGGCGTCGTGACGAAGCAGTAAAATTTCTTTCCACCAAGCTTTCCTCGAATAGCGGGTACTTTTTTGTCCCTTAGTTCGGGAATCTGTTCGTCTTTCAAGAACTCTGCCAGGAACTGATAGCGTGCGGCTTTGCCCAAATACTCCGCGACTTGGGCGTAATATCGAAGTTCACGCTCAGTAACGATGCGAATGCGTTCACCGGCTGCCCGGTCCTTATCAGGCCGCGACCATATGATGTTCTCTGTGACGAATAGCCAAATGATCTTTGGTTTAAACCCGGCGCCGTAGTGGCTATGAACTGACCGCGCGATAGGGCCTTTCAGATTTGCAAACTCTTCCAAGTCCTTTTGCAGGCTGCGCCTTGACATCTTGTCGCAGGCCTTGCATTCCAGAACGACAACGGTTTCATCATCTTTCGCAAAGACATCGATTTGCTTGCGAATCGGATCCGCCCCTTTGCGCTCGACCAGAATCGCAAACGACCGCCCCTGGCTCAGTTCCGGATAGCCCAATTTGAAAAGCAGCATCCAACATCGGTTCTCAAGTCTCTCGTCGATGACTTTTTGCTTTTTGAATCTGGTTTTCTTGACAAGCTTTTTGTCGAAAACCCAACCAAGCGCTTCGTGCTCAGCGATCTCATCACTGCTCAGCGCCTTTTCGTTAAACAATTTGCGCCGCCTTACTGCTTCCCGGGCGAGTTGGTGCGGATCGCATAGTAACGGTGCGAGGTATGTCGGTTTAGCCTGTTTGTTCATTCAGTGTGGAATTCGCGTTATTTATACGCAAGGAAATTAGAAAATAGAAGGGCAAAAGTAGAAAGCGGCAGGCGCTGTCGCCCCGAGTTATCGGTTATCGGGGCGCGTGGGAGCGCGGGTTATCAGTTGACCGTTATCAGTTAATGGGTGCTCAGGGACTGAGCGGTTATCGGTTAACTGTTAATTGTTGAGGGTTGAGCGTTGAGTGAGGCATTGAGAAGTGGGGGGGTTGAGATGGACGCGAGTAAACGCTGGACGCCGAAGGGGTCAGCGGTCAGACGTCGGAAGTCGGAGGTCAGAGGTCAGGACGTAAACGGGTGCAGTCAGGACATCGGTAACACTTTTAGGTCAGGACATGGGTAACACTTTGTTAATCATTGTTTACACCTTTTTTGTTTCCTCTGCAGTTTTATTCGGGCGGATATCCGCCCGAATAAAACTACTCGTCGAGAGATCAATCTAGCCCAAAAGCAGCCGCCCAAACCAAACTTCCATCACATCCTCTGCGATAGGTTTAAGTCCCACTGACCAGCCCGCCAAACTCGTGCTCAGGAAGAGCCTCTGGCCCTCTATTCGGATTGTGCCCTTGTTGCTCACACGGCGAGTGCACATCTGCGGATATTCCACATCATCGGGCGTGCCATCATATTTCCTATCCGAAGCCACGTAGAGTTCCCCCGGGCAACGCATGCCTAGCGCTTCGTGCGGCCGTTCGTAGTTAAAGGCCTGCCTCCACAGATCCAACGCCTCCTGATGGGATTGACCAAAAGCTTCCAGCTCGCGGCTGATATCGCGATGCATGCGCTCATGCCCTCCATTGTCCTGTGGATGGCCCGGTCGAGCCCGTTCCAAGTCGATCCCCAGAACCACCCACCATGCCGAGAGCTGGCTTAGCCCGAAAAGTCCCTGCATGCTCCCAAAGGGCGAACCGTTGTCACTGCGAATCGCTTCAGGTAAGCCTTGCCTTTGAAAAAGACGCTCAAAACTTTCCCGCACCGTGTCGCTTCTCGCATTTTCTAGCGCACGCACTTCCAGCACGTAGCGACTATGCTCATCGCGCACCGTTAAGGGCTCACAGCGCTTGGCCCCATTTCTCCACCACCCCTTGAAATCCACTGTCCATACTTCATTCGCCGCCGCCGCCCGGCGCCCACTGCTTAAGCGCCCTGCTTCACTCCAGCGTCGTGGCCGCCGTTTCTGTGTTAAACCCGCCCGCCCCAAAACCCGCTTAAATGTGCTCTCACTGGCCACCTCTCCATGGCGCCGCAAATACAGCTCGCGAATCTTGCGCGGACCCCACGCCAAATGCGCCAGCTTTAAACGCACAATCTCGCACACTTCCATCTCGGGCAGTTGCTGCGGACTTGTTTTGGGCCGACGCGATTCTTCCTCCATCCCCTCCAGTCCCTCTTGCAAAAAGCGTTGCTTCCACTTGTACCCGGTCTTGGCACTCACCCCGTATTCCTGGCACAAGGCCCGGAAATTGAGCGTCCTCATCGCCTTTAACGCAAATTCGATTCGCTGTTCCATAGGTTCTGTTTTCTTCCACGGCATAGAGCGCGTTTTTAGCGCTTTCCGCCCCAACAGTGTTACCTATGTCTTGAACCTATTGTGTTACCTATCTCCTGAACCTGCACCACGCCTTCGGCCACATCCCAAGGAGGAGGTCAGCCGCCTACGTCCGGCAGCTGCCGGAATAGGGCGCGGCAGGCGTCCAACGTCCAACGTCGGATGGAACGCAGTAAGGCATGACAACTCGTCTCAAAACTGTTACCTTCTGAGCATGAGCACGGTCACTGAAATCATTGAAGCCGTGAAGAAACTCCCGGAGGCAGAAAAGGGCGAGTTTCTCGAGCGGCTAACCGAGATTGATTTCGACGATGCTTGGGACCGGCAGATCGAAGCCGACGTCAAGGCGGGTCGGCTCGACCACCTGATTGCACAAGCGGAGGCTGACATCGCTGCGGGACGCACCAAGCCCCTCGATGAAGTCCTTGGCGACCGCTGAGTTCTGGCGGCTCTATGCGCGACTTCCGGAAGCGCAACGCCGCGATGCCCGCAAGGCCTACCGGCTTTGGCAGGGCAACCCGCACCACGGCGCGCTGCACTTCAAGAAGACCGGTGGAGTCTGGTCGGTGCGTGTCGGCCGCCGCCACCGGGCGCTCGGCCTGTTGAAGGGCGACACGATGCACTGGTTCTGGATCGGGCCGCACGACCAATATGAGCGAGAATTGAAAAGATAGGAGCACGGGAGAGCAAGGAGCGGAGCGATAGCGAAACAAACGCTCAACTCCGAAAGCTTTCGCGAGCAGGCGTCCAACGCTCAACCAAGAAGGCCGTAGGTCGGAGGTCAGAGGACGGACGACAGAGGACAGAGGTCAGAGGACAGAGGTCAGAGGTCAGAAATGCGAACCGCTGAATGCGGATTGCGGAAAGGCTGCAAGGCTAAACAAAAACGAATCTTGGATGCTGAGTTTTTCTGGCAATCGAAAAACCGGCATTTTAGATTGTCCAACCGGTGTTCCTAAACGTGACAAAACTTAGATACATCTTACTCGCCGCAAGCCTGAGTATTGTGGCGAGCGACGGAATCGCCCAGACCACCGCGCGCGAGTATTGCAACCGCGGTGTTGCCAGGCAGAACAAGGGCGATCTGGACGGCGCGCTGGCTGATTACAGCCGAGCCATCGAACTCAATCCGCACGATGCGACCGCTTACAATGACCGCGGTCTGGTCAAAGTGGCGAAAGGCGATCTCGATGGGGCACTCGCGGATTACAATCGCGCGCTCGAACTCACTCCGAGGAACTTCGAGATTCACGGTAATCGCGCCGCTGCCAGGCAAAGGAAGGGCGATCTGGATGGGGCGCTGACGGATTACACCGTCGGGATCAAACTTTGGTACAAATATGCCACCGGCTACCGCAACCGGGCCAATATCAAATTTATCAAGCATGACTTCGACGGCGCAATTGAAGACTGCAATCACGCGATTGGACTCAAGCCTACAGATGCTGCCGCCTACAATATCCGCGCTCAGGTTGAAACGGCGAAGGGCGATCTGAATGCTGCGGCAGCAGATTTCGATCGAGCGAGTAAGCTGGATCCGAAATATGCCCACAGGAGCCCGCCGCCAGCGAACAAAGCAAAGGCCGACTCAGCTGGTGGGGCAAAGGAGAACCGGCCGACGGAAATTAATTCCAAAAATCCAGATGCTGGGAAAACCCCTGATCTTCCGCCACAAACCAAAGATGTTTCGCGACCGGAGCCGGCCTCTACCCCGCCAATGGAGATCGAGCCGAGAAACATCGCTGCTGCTTACGACCGCGATGTGGCTAAACGAACGCAGGGCGATCACGACGCGACGATCGCACAGCATGTTCCTGCAGTTGAGCCCGCGCCGAAAACCTCCGAAGCCCCCGACGACACGGGCCGAAGAAGGGCGTCAGATCGTCCGACCGAGAAGGCGAGCCCGACCGTCGAGCTGGCTCCGAAAGAGATCGAGACGTCGAGTAGCACTGAGCTTCCCAAGCCAACCACGAATGATTTGAGCGGCGAAGTGGCACACCCGGGAGGCGCGCCGAAACCGGAGAAATTGGCGCCTCCCGCGGACGCCAACACTGCAACACAAAAAGACAATGTGAGTGCCGGATCAGCGGATTATCAGCGCGCCACTGAACCGGACCCGACAAGTGCAAGCGACTACGCCAATCGTGCTCAATTCAGAACCGCGATAAGCGATCTGGATGGTGCCCTGGCAGACTACAATCGCGCCATAGAACTCGACGCGAATTCCGCCCCTGCTTACAACGGCCGGGCGAATGTCAGGAGGGCGAAACAGGACGTCAATGGCGCCCTGGCGGACTACAACCATGCGATTGAACTGGATGGAGGATATGCCACTGCCTATTACAACCGTGCCATTACCAAACGGGATAAAGGCGACCTGAACGATGCGCTCGCGGATCTCAACCCCGCGATACAGCTCGATCCGAACAATGCTGCCGCCTACAACAGCCGGGGCACAGTGAGAGCGATGAACGGCGATCTGGATGGCGCACTAGCAGACTACAATCGCGCGATAGAACTCGAGCCAAAAAATGCTGCCACTTACAATAACCGTGCCGCTTTATTCTTTGCCACTCGTAACTGGGGCGCTGCACTTCAGGATTACGACCGGTTCCTTGAATTGTCGAAGGAAGACCAGGAATATCCCCGGCTTTACGTCTGGTTGATCCGTGTCCGGACGGGTCAAACAGGTGCCGCAAACAAGGAATTGCTAGATTACCTGCAGCAGCGCGGGAATACCGCGGACTGGTTTTCAACCGTAACCAGCCACGTTCTAGGGAAAAAATCCGACGCCGATTTATTAACTGCGGCGAAATCTTCGGATCAAAGGAAGGAGCGGGGCCAGCTTTGCGAGGCTTGGTTCTACATCGGCATGAAGAAGTTGATGGCCGGTGACAAGGCTGGCGCGGAAGCTTGCTTTAACAAATCTCTCGCAACCGATCAAAAGGACTCTACCGAGTACCACTTTGCCCGGGCCGAGTTGAAAGCACTTGCAAAATAAACGCCCGAGTAGAGCAGGAGCAGAAGTTAGAAGTCCGACGTCAGATGTCAGAATTCAGAGGTGGCGCCGTCGCGCCATCTGCCCGGCGCGCAAAGGGCTCAGTCTTCAGGGCGTGTTGCCCAAACGCACGGCAACATCTCACAATGGGGTTTTCCTCCTTTGTCATTCCGAGCGGAGTCGAGGAATCTCTCATTTTAAGAATTTTTAGCAGCAAGAGATGTCTCGACTGCGCTCGACATGACAAAAAGAGCATTTGGGCAACAGCCCCTTCACTTTTGACACTGATTTTTCGGATTCAGGAGTTTCACTTTTGCAACAAGGCTACTCCCAGGAGATTGAAAAGCAGAAAAGCTGAGACGCTGAAACACTGAAACATCGAAGCACGGGAGCAAGGAGCTGGGAGGTCCGGGAAACCAGAGGGCAGAGGACGGAGGTCAGCCGCCTTCACGGATTACGGCGAGCCAAGGAGGTCAGGAGATCAGGGCTTAAATCCGATGCGCGGTTTTGGCGGTTGAGGTGTTAATGGCGGGTCAATGATGTCCATCACGCGCTGCAAAATTGTGACGATTACCGCTTCGTGAACATCGAGTCGCTTTTTTAGTTCCTTTTCCAGCGAAGCAAGTTTTTGAGCCAACTCGCGTTTGTCGCCGAGAAGAGCACGCATCTTTAAGAACGCGCGCACAACGAAGATACTCATTTGGACTGCCTGAGCGCTGTGGAGAACGTTGGCCGCCATGATGGCGCCGTGTTCGGTAAACACGTATGGCAGATACTTGATGTTTTGACCGCGCTTCAAGGTCACAATTTGTGACCTTGAATGTTGAAGCTTCCGTGCCTCTTCAGCAGTGAGCCTGAACATGAAATCCGCGGGGAATTTGTCTATGTTACGTTTGACAGCCTGGTTGAAAGCTTTGGTAGGCACCCCATAGATTCGCGCTAAGTCAGAATCGAGCATCACTTTCTGCCCGCGGATTTCGAAAATGAGCGATTCCAGCTCTCGTGGAGCACTTCGAGCAATCGATTTCTTCGGCACGGGGAATTAACGCGTGAATGTCGCGAATGGGAAAGCTTTAAGGTGCCAAATCGCCACCTTAAAGAGCAGAGCGGGGAGCTCGCCCCGCCACGGCCGATTCGTCCAGAGGCGAACATGGCGGATGGAGCGAGCTGGGCAGCCGCGACGTAGATCACACAACCCGAGGGGCGAAGGTGAGAGAACGGGATGCGATCGAATCAATCCTTCCGTTGGCGGATCAGAGGGCAGCCGTCACGGAGGCGTCGCGGCTGCCATCGGCTAACGAAACAGTCAGTAAGCGATGATCGGATCGGTCAATATTACCCTGACCGGAACATCATCCAGGTGCTGCGGCAATTCTGGCCGGGCCGAGGAGGTCTGATCAACGTACACGATGATCGCTGGTGCAGAATTATCTTCGGTGGCTCCCAGGCCGACTCCAAGCACCCCTGGCCTGCTCATCAGATCGTGCCGGTTTTGTTCCAACACCATACTCGCATGATCGACTGCTTGTTGTGGAAGGTCGAATGGTTGCACCGCTGTTTGTTCTCCTGACTGCGGCGAGGCGGTGGTCGAGCATGTTCCACCAACGAAGCTAAGTCCACCCCCTAATTTGCTAATCACCTCACCGATCGGATTGCCGATGGTGGTTGAACTACTCCCCGCAAAGAGAAGTGCGACTGGCTGGTGGCAGCTATTATTAGTCACGATGAGCGAGCCAGAATCACCGCCCGCGCTAAAACTACTGCCGTTGATGACCACCTGGTTAGTGTAACTGATGATGTACTTTTTGCCCTGTCCGCAGCGAATCTGATACTGCACGTTTACGCTGGTGTGGATCGAGCCGATTTTTCCGCTTGTTGTTCCCGTGGTCCGGCCGCTCTTCTCGACGGCCAGGCCGACCGATGGAGCCTTAATCACGCTGCTGATCGTTCCGATGCCTTGGATGTCGCCGGTTGAATCCATTGTCCCTGGACGAAGCTGAGCAATAGCGCAATCAACGTTATTGCCAAGTTTTACGGCTCTTGTGAAATCTGCCACGATTGTCGCCGGCCGGCAGTTGTTATCGACCAAGCCTGGCTGGGAAATATCTTCACCGGGCACCGCCTGGTCCTGACGGGCCAACACATGATTGTTGCTGAGGATGTACTGCGTGGTGCCGGCGTGGAGCAATGAGCCGAGCGTGCCACTGCAACAAAACAGGCTGCTGATGTCGTTAACATTGCCGCCAGATACGCCGAAATGCATGTTTCTGCTCTGGTAGGGAGTAGCGGCTTGAACAAGTAACGGTGCGCAAAAGATAGCGGCCGTTGCGATAATAGGTGCGAACGAACGAATTTTGGCCTTGAGCATCGGGTTCCTCCTAGTTTCGGCAGTTTTACACAAAAAGCCTAAGAGAAAAACTTCTTTTTACCTTCTTGAATCCGCGGTACGCGGCAGTTACGGCCTCATCATTGTTCATGAAAGCGCGTAGGCAGAGAGGCGAACGGGCAGATGCATCGAGATTTTCGCAGTTTGTCAGCCGCTTGCCAAAGAATCGTCTCGAACTTCGGCGCTGAGGTGGATTTAGAATTGCGCTTGGCCATTTTGAGGCGCGAAAATAGCAGAAATTTAGCCTTACAAGGAGCGGAAAAGCGCAAAGGCGCCAGAGGCCAGAGGTCAGAGGTCGGAGGTCGGAGGTCGGAGGTCAGATGTCAGAACATCAGCGGTCGGACGTCAGAAGTTAGTGGCCGGAAATCAGCCGCCTTCGCCAAGGCTTCCGGCCCTTTGCTGAAGCCACGGCGAGCGAAGGAAGTTTAGGCGACTACGAGTCGACCTTTTGGCTCGGAGATCGGGATTCCGTCCTCCTTTGCTGTTTGCAACCAAAAGCTCACCGCTTCCTCAGCGTTGCCGATGGCTTCAGCGCGCGTGTTCCCATGCGCCATGCAGCCGGGGAGCTCGGGAACATCGACAACGAAGGCGTTATCCTCCTCGCTCCACCAGACGATCATTTCGTAACGAGCATTCTCCATAGGATTTTTGCGATAAACATATCGCGCCTAACGGCGCTCCCGCGCTTCAGCGCCGGCTTTTCAACAGAGCTATCTTGTTTCTATTATAATGCACGGCAGCAATCAGTCGAACTTTGTTGCCACCGATATTAAACACGGTGAATTTTCCGACCTGGTCGGCGTGACGACCAGAAATCAGAGGTCCGAGTGCAAAAATCAGAGGAGAATTGCGGACTTCGGAATGCCCGCCGCGGCGACTAAACTTCATGCGGAATGGGGAAGCAGGGGATAGCGTCGAAGGACAAACGTTGAAAAGGTGAAGGAGCGAGCTGAAAGCGGAAGCTTCCGTATTTTCTCGCATTTCGTTAACATTGTCTGTTAGTGTGGCGGCATGCTTCGCGAGATCGCGCCCAACGAAAGACCCGCCGTATGCTGATGCCAAGTGTATTGATCATTGAGGATGATGATGATGGCCGCCGGGCCGTCGCCAAGTTGTTTGCCAGGGCAGATTGGAAAGTCTTTGAGGCCGCAGATGGCGATTCCGGAGTGGAACTCGCTATCCGGCACCGGCCGGAAGTCATTTTATGCGACTTGCTGATGCCGAGGTCGAATGGTTTTCAAGTTTGTCGCACCATCCGGCAACAGCTCCAGCCCACCAAGATCATCGTGGTGTCGGGACGGGATTATGCGGTAGATCGCGCGAGCGCGCTGGAAGCCGGAGCGGACGAGTTTCTGCTGAAGCCGATTACATGGGAAGTGCTGCGCGAGTCAATCGATCGACTCGTGACACCGATTCCGAAGCGGCCACGAGCAACGACTTCCCCTGAGGAACTCGGTTCGGTGCCGCCGCGGATAAAGTTGTGGGGCGTGCGCGGCTCGCTCCCAGTGCCCGGGCCGGCGACGATCCGGTATGGAGGCAATACCAGTTGCGTAGAAGTGCGGGCCGACGGCGAAATTATCGTACTCGACGCAGGCACCGGAATCCGTGCTCTCGGTCTGGCGCTCGAGAAGGAGCTGGGACCAGAGACGATCAACCTGACTCTTCTTATTACCCACACGCACTGGGATCACATTCAGGGTTTGCCGTTCTTTTCCCTGGCCTACAACAGCAAAAACCTGATCCGGATCCTCGGTTACGAAGGAGCGCGTGCTGGTCTGGCCACGATCCTGGCCGGCCAGATGGAGACGCCCTTTTTCCCGGTGGGCTTGCATGAATTGCAAAGTCATCTTGCGATCGAGGAACTTAAGGACATGGAGTTTCACATCGGCAAAGTGAAAGTGCAGGCAAAGTTTGCGAATCATCCGGGCATCTGCGCCGGCTATCGGCTCTTTACCAGCGGCGGATCAATCGTATACATGCCAGACAACGAACCGTACGAGCGTCTCAAACTGCAACTCGCGGCGCAGGATGGAATCGATGGGAACGAAGCGCGAGATTTTGCCGGCGGGGAGCGGGCCAAGATGGTGGAGTTCTTGCGGGATTGCGACGTGGCGATTCTGGATTCCCAATATACAGACGAGGAATACAAGGGACACGTCGGTTGGGGGCATAGTCCGCTAAGCAGCACTGTCCTGCTTGCGCTAGATGCGAATGTGAAAAGGGTTCTGCTTTTTCATCACGATCCGAGCCATGACGATGACATGATCGATCGAATGGTGGAGCAGGCGCGGGAGCTGGTTAGGAAAAGCGGAAAGGCAATGGTGATTGAAGGGGCGCGTGAAGGCGCGGAGATCCTGCTGGAGTTACCGGCGCAGCGGCAGCTGCGCTGAGATCAGACGTCAGAGGACAGAGGTCAGACGCCATCGCCAAGGCTTCCGGCCTTTGCTAAAGCTACGGCGAGACGAGACGGCGAGCCAAGGAGGTCAGGGACAGCGCAATATTTCATCTGAAAAGCTTGTCGAACGCGTTGTGCGTTCCAATCCACGCCCACTCGACAGTGTCACCGTGCCGTTTGCCGACCGCGCGAACATCCCGGCTTACTCTCACTGACCAATAATTGGAATGACCACGGAGCTTTTTGAATTGAAGCGAATTGTGTCCGGGATTTTCCAGAAACAGAGCAAAGGCGTGCCGCGCCGCCCTTTTTTGCGCTGCCGTCAATTCCTCGTACGCCTGCCAAAGCTCCGAGTTGCTCGGGAAATCACATCCGATTCAAATCGAGTGGCTCACTACCTTCAGCTATCGCTTCTTCTATGAAAGCTTGCAGCTTTGGGCGCGGCGCGGGATCGTTTATGATCTCCTCCCAGCGATCATCATCCACTTGCGCGAGCTCGCGCAGCTTGTCGAGTACAGCTTGCCGCTCGACCACACTAAGCTTGGGCAGTTCTTTGATGATCTCAGATGCGCTCACTCCGCCCAGTATAATCTGGTCTCGCTAGTTTGTCAGCGCGGAGGATGCGAAATGCGGCCCAACCCCGAAAGCGCCCTGCTCAGCCTGCCCAAAGCTTGCTCGCCGTGGCGAGCGGCGGGCGAAAGCTTTCGGAGTTCGCGGTCGTCCGTCCGGCGACTCCTCTTCCGAGTTACGAATTTGAAACTCCTTCGCTGCCCGCGCTCAGTCGCTCCTACCCTCGTCACTAGTGCCAGTCCGGCTCGGACCCTTCTATATCGCTCATCCCACTCGCTCCATTCGACGTTTAAGGTTTGATTTAGCTAAACAGAGCGAAAACTACATGTAAGGATTTAGCGCTCCATGCATGTATCGCTCGCTTCTGGACAAAAGATGACTGAAAGAATCCGCGGCGTTCTGGCGCCCGTCGTTACCCCGTTCAAAGCCGATCTCTCTCCTGACGGGCAACGATTCATCGGGCATTGCAAATGGCTGCTGTCGCAGAACTGCGGGCTCGCCGTCTTCGGCACCAACAGCGAGGCGAACTCGCTGGCGGCCGAAGAGCGCTCGACCCTGCTCGATTCGCTGGTCGCGGCCGGAGTCGATCCATCGTGCATGATGCCGGGCACCGGCTGCTGTTCGATCACGGAGACGGTCGAGCTCAGCGCGCAAGCGGTAAGACATGGTTGCGCGGGTGTCTTGATGCTGCCGCCTTTCTATTACAAGGGTGTCAGCGAAGAAGGTCTCTACCGTTACTTCAGCGAAGTCGTGCAGCGCGTCGGCGATGCGCGGCTGAGAATTTATCTGTACCACATCCCGCCGGTCGCGGTGGTTGGCGTGACCACGGGATTGGTCGAGCGCCTGCTGAAGGCCTATCCGAACGCAATCGCCGGGATGAAAGATAGTTCGGGCGATTGGAACAACACCAAGACTTTCCTCGACGCGTTCGCCAAATCCGGTTTCGACGTGTTCGTCGGCAGCGAATCCTTCCTGCTTGCCGGCATGCGGAATGGCGGCGTCGGCACTATTTCCGCGACCGCCAACGTCAACCCGGCTGCGATTCACAAGCTCTACGCGGAATGGAAGAATGCAGATGCCGACGACCAGCAGGCAAAGCTAAATGTCACACGCGACGTGTTCGGCAGGAAATACCTGATGATAGCCGCGTTGAAGCAGGGCATCGCCATCTACGCGAACGATCCGGCGTGGCGGACGGTGCGGCCGCCGCTGGTCGAGCTCACAGCGGGGCAGGCAAAGACGCTCGCCGCGGAACTCAAAGCCATCTCCTTCACGATGCCGGGATTGAAGCGCGCGGAATCAGCCGCCACAGCCTAATCAGTTTGTCATTCTGGCGGACGCCAGAATCCAGTTGAGCGCTTGCCTCCGGCTACGTGGAGCCTACGGCTCGGAGAGAGAAGTAGGGAGTAGAGGTCGGGAGATCAGCGGTCCCGCCGTCGCGCAGCTATGGCGTGGCAAGCAGCGATCACACATCAGATGGCCAGCATGAAAGTGTTGATTGACTGAAAACTTGACTTACGCTCGACCAATAGCTTCGCTGTCGTGATTCGGTTACAGCGTTGAAGCGTTACATCGTTACAAAGTTAGAACGTTATAACGCGGCCGGCAGGTTGACGCAAAACTTGACTTATGCTTGACTAATGGCGTGAGTTATCAGCCGGTTTATACGATTACGCCGTTTTTGCTCTCCCAAGTGGAGAAAGTAGCGGCGTTGCGGGAGCGCATTCTGACCTCGGCCGTGCAGGTGCCGTGGATTCCCGCTTTGCAGAAAGACGCACGGATTCGCAACGCGCATTCCTCAACCGCGATCGAGGGCAACCCCCTCACCCTCGAGCAGGTCCGCGCGATCGAGGAAGGACGCGAAATCCCAGCGACAGCCCAGCGGCCGCGCCGGGAGATCGCAAATTATTTTGCTGGCTTGCGTTTCGTCGAAAAGAACGCACATCGCCGCGGAATCACCCACGCCGAAGTATTGAAACTGCACCGGATCATGGCAGACGAAGTGATGGACCAGGGGAAAGCCGGTGAATACCGCACAATCCGCGTGAAAGTCGGTGACTACATAGCGCCGGCGCCTGAGAAGGTGCAGCCGATGATGTCGAACCTGTTGAAGTGGTGGAATAACCATACGGCGGAAATGTCTGCTCTACTCAGCGCAGCCATTTTGCATCACCAGTTCGAAACGATTCACCCGTTTGCTGACGGGAACGGACGAGCCGGCCGCATGCTCAGCTTGTGGGAATTGTATCGGCGAGGCTTCGACACCCATCACATTTTTTCGGTGGATGAATTTTATTGGGACGATCGCCCGAGCTACTACGCGGCGCTAGCCAAAGTGCGTGAGGAGGGCGGCGACCTGACCACCTGGCTCGAATACAGCGCAGAGGGATTACGCGTGACGCTCGAGCGGGTTTGGACGCGTATTCAGAAGCTGACGGCGCACGCGGGCAAGACGAAACTCGTGCTGCGTCCGAAGCAGGAGCAGTTGCTTCACCTGCTGCGTGAGCGCAAGGCGCTGACACCACGCGAAATCTGGGATGGAATCGGCGTCTCGAAACAAGGGGCGTTGGATTTGCTCAACCCGCTGATGAAAGCAGGCTTGGTAAAGCGAATTGGAACGAAAAAGGCCGGACGTTATGTGTTAGCGTGACAACGCAAGCGAAGGGCAGCCGCTGCGTCAGGCAGCGCCCTCTGCTGAAAATATCGCGGCGATACTCAAGGATCGGATGCGAAGGGATTTCGATGTGACTCCGGTTCTGATTTTTCCCGGTTGGACTTTGAAGAGCGCAAAAGCGGAAACCGGCGTGGTGGTTCTGAATGATGCCATGATCTTCGAGTTCTTCGAGTCGCGACCGACTGTGCTGTCGGACGATCAAATTACAAACATCTGTTCGCATCTTGATCAAACCGCACGCAGTTAATCCGCGTCGCTACTTTAACGGTTCGATCTTCCCGTTCACTGTCACACTAAATATCGCTCCACGTTCCGAGCCCATGGCGCATTCGATGATTTCCGGGAAGCATTTCGTGAACTTGTTCGCTTGCTCCCAAAATCTGAGATCAGTCCATCCCGGCTTGAGAAAAAACATTGTGTGTCCCGCTTCTTTCCAAGCTTTGACTTGGTGCGGGTTGCGACTGATCGCAACGTCCGCAGTGACGATGACCAAATCCTGTTCTTTGGCCAACGCCTTCATCCAGACAGCATCTTCCACGTTCGGAAGAAATTCGTCTCGAAGATGAACGACGCGATGCTGCGGCGCAACCATCTGATCGAGTCCGTGCGCGAGCCTGATCGCGAGATTGTTGTCGAAAAAGAACCTCACGCCGCCAGCGCTTGCTCGAAATCAATCGCTGCAAGGACCGAGACAGGACTGATTTGGAACCATCGGGCGACTTCTTCGATCGAATCGTTTGCGCGTGCGCTACGGGCCAAAACCTTCGTGGCAATGCCTTCTCTGAAGATAATTGGGTGGCCGAAACTCCGGCGCGGATCGAGCGCAACTTGTCGACTTTTTCCACGCGGCCACCATCGGCGGGGCACCTTTCCGCTATCAAACTCAACGTTCTTAAGGAAAGGGCGGATGACTTTGTCGAATACACGTTGCACGTCGCGCATGTCCCAAAGCATGACTCCATGATTTTTCTCCCGCAGTTCCATGAAGATGGTGTGACCGTCCGTGGCAAAGCGATTTGTGCAGAAAGGATGTGCGGTACCGAGCCATTGGCGTGCTTCGCTGTGAATTCGTCGCAAATCTTTCCAGCTGACCCCCGCAGATATGAAGGCATCCACAGCGCGGATTTCCAGTAGATCAAGGAAGCCGAGCGCCATCGAATGATCGATTGGGTCAAGTTGGCTGTTCCAAACTGCAGGCGAAAGGTGGCGCCCGTGTTTCACTCGGAATTCGTAACCTCTCAGCCAGCGGCGAATTCGCTGAGGCGAGACGCTGGTCAGCCCTGAAGCTTCGGAAACTGTGTAGATTCCAGTTTGCAGCAATGGTGTGGTCACAGGAGGCGCGATTCGAAACTAGGCTCTTAAGACGAAGAAATGCAAACGCGAAAGCTATTTCGAGGCAAGAGCCTATCCGAAACTTTTTCCGATGAAAAGGAGAAGGCGAAGCCTTCGGTTATTCGCCCCGGCGAATCCGCGCTGCGGGCAGCCGGATAGGTTAATTGTTCTCCGTTAATTGGGAAGGACGAGATCACTGGACAACCGGGAGGGCAATAGGACCCCGAGACAACAGGACTACTGTTTTTGGCAACCTGAACGACGGAGTTCAAATGCTGAGCGGCGCGCGAGCGTCCCGAGCAAATTTGAATCCGGCCAGCAGCACGGCACGATCAACATCTTTCTCCAGCGCGAGCACTTGAAAGGCGCGGCCGAGCATTTCCGGATGCAGCAATGTTTGCAGCGCGCGTTTAGCTTTTGCATCGGCAGTTTTCTCCACCTCTTCGCGCAATAATTCGGAAAGGATTCCTGTGATGAAATGATGTTGATCGGTGAAGCCCTGCACGCGCAGACCGCTTCTCTCCGCGTGCTCGGTCAGGCTTGTCCAATCCACGTGCGCGCTGATATCGGCTTGCCCGATCTGTTCAAGCGGGGAGGCAAGACGCCGGTGTTGTGCGCGGACCTGAAGCGTTCCGGCGGTGCGATGCCGCGCGTAAAATTCACCTCGCTCAAAGCCGTAATCGATGGCGATGACATAGCCGCGAATGAGTCTCGCCGAGACATTGTCGATCCAATCGAGAACGGCGAGGTTGACTTCCGTTTCGTAGCCGGCCGGGCGCTCTGGTAACAGCGCCACCCGTGCTTTCAGCGCTGGGTCAACAATCGCCTGGTCGACGAAAACAAATTTGTCTCGTTCGATGGCGACGAATTTTTCACGCCAGCCCCGACCGGTCGAGGCAATCACATGCACTGGCAAGGAATCGAGTAACTCGTTGGAAAAATGGACACCGACAAACGGATCCACTTCTGTCAGCGATTTTTTCCACGAAACCTTTTCTTCGAATTCGCACAGCGTTTCTGATTGCCGATCTTGCAAAATCGGGAACGGCTCTATGATTAAATAGCGAATTGCCTGGAAAAATTCTGGCAACACGGCGCGCGATGCTTCCAACAGGTCGCGCGCGAACTCACCGTGATGTGCGCCCTGTTCCACGATGATGAAATCCCAAAAGGGCTCCCGAACTCCAATTATTTCAGGGTTGTCGATCCTCTGCTGGAAATCCGCCTCAGCCCGGTCGGAGTTGCTGAGTCGCTCCCACATTTCAGCGAATTGCGCAGCCAGCAGTTGGCCGAAGAGCGGGCCGACGCTCACATTTGTAAAATAATCGCCGCGTCTTCCGATCGCTGCCCGGCCGCTGGAATAATAGCCATGCTGCGGATGATAGAGCGCCTGCGCCATGAACCAGGCGAAGGACTGAGGGCCGCGGTTGCGAATCGTGTCGCGAATGTGATCAGCAAGGGCTGGATCTCCAGTGCTCATCGTGAATCGTTACATCGTTACATCGGTGAAGCGTTGAAGCGTTAAAGGGTTCCGCCTTCGCGCAAGGCTACGGCGCGACAGGTGAAGCGGTGAAGCGTTGAAGCGGTACCCTGCACTTGCGCGACCAATTTCTCGCTTCCGTTTTGCGAGTTCAACTCCGAAAGGCGTCGCAAGCACGGCGTCCAATGACAGAAATGCAGGCACTATCCTTACATCGTTACATTGTTACATTGTTACAGCGTTGAAGCGTTAAATCGTTGAATCGTTAAATCGGTAGCCTAAGTTGCGCTACCAATCCTTCGCCTCTTGGTTTGAGAACGCCCCTCTCCCATACTCATCTCCTGCCGCCGCCCGGTTACCGCTTTCGCCCGCCTTGGTACGCACGCCCGGTGGTTTACGTCTCGGCCGGCATATTAGCCCTGCTCGTCGGCGCGGTAGCGATTTACTTTTTTGTTCTGGCTTCGGATTTGAAAAGCCGCGCGGCGACTTTCGATTTGGGCAAGCTCGAACAGATGGAATCGGCCAGTGTGATTCTCGACCGGAACGACAAAATCTTTGGCCAAATTTATGTCGAGAACCGTGAAACAATCCCCTACGACCAGTTACCGCGCGACCTGATCAATGCGGTGGTGGCGGTTGAGGACAGCAAGTTTTATCAGCACCACGGCTACGACCTTTTCGGAATTGTGCGGGCGACTTTCAAAAACCTTCTTGCCGGCCACGTGCGACAAGGTGCAAGCACGATTACACAACAGCTCGCGCGAAACAGTTTTGCTCTGAAAGAAAAAACATTCCGCCGCAAGCTCCTCGAGATTTTTCTGGCGCGCCGCATCGAGGACAAGTTCGGCAAACAGAAAATCATGGAGCTTTATTTGAACCGAATTTATTTCGGCGGCGGGCTCTACGGGGCGGAAGCTGCGGCGCGCGGCTATTTTGGAAAATCGGCGGGTGAGCTGTCGCTGGCGGAATGCGCCACGCTAGCGGGGCTGATCAAGAGTCCAAATCGTTTATCGCCCTGGACCGATCGCGCGGCATCGCGCGATGCGCGCAATTACGCGCTCAACCGCATGCGTGAACTCGGTTTTATCGATGGGGCGAAATTCTCCGCGGCGCAAGCCGAAGAAGTTGTGGCTGGGAACCGGCAGAATGCGCAGGGGCAAAACTACGCGGTTGATTACATTCGGCAGCAAGTCATTGCGGCCGTCGGTTGGGACCGCGCCATGAACGAAGGATTTCGGATTCACACCACTATCGACGGCGACTTGCAAAAGGTGGCGGAAGATTCTTTGCGTAAGAGCCTCGAGAAAGCAGAGCAACATTCCGGCTACGATCACCAAACCTACGCCGAATATGGGGCGAATTTTCGCAAAACAAAACCGAGTGGCACCGTGTCGATCCCACCAGCGCCGGAATATTTGCAAGGCGCGGTGATCGGGCTGGACAATCAGACCGGCGGAATTCTCGTGCTGGTAGGTGGACGCGATTTTGAGCACAACCAGTACGATCGCGCGTTGCAGGCCAGGCGCCCGGCAGGAACAGCGATGTTGCCGTTCGTTTACGCCGCTGCTTTCGAAAACGGAATGTATCCGGGCTCCGTTGTGGAAGATTCGCCGCTCGACAATCGCGCTGTCATGATTGGAGGAACGACCGGAATCCTGGGCGAATGGGGACCGGAAAGCGTGGAGAACCGGTACGAGGGGGCGATAACCGCACGGCAGGCGCTCGCCAAATCAAAAGACGGCGCGACGGTGCGCGTCGGCATGGACGCAGGGCTTGATGCCGTCCTGCAATTTTGTCGCAACGCCGGAATCCGTTCCACGCTTCGGCCGTATCCGGCGACTTTTCTTGGCAGCAGCGAAATCACACTGGCCGAACTTGCGCTTGCCTACACAATTTTCCCAAATGGCGGCTGGCGGCCGACTGCTCCTCATATCCTCGAGCGCATTGAAGAAAAAGACGGGAGCGTGGTTTGGGAAGCGGAGCATAACCTCGACAAACAGAACGTGATCAAACCACAGACTGCTTACGAAGTGCATTCCTGTCTGGTCGATGCTCTGGAATCAGGGACCGGCAAAAGCGCGCGCAGCGAGTTCGGCCTCAAGAAAATCCCAGACGTCGCGGGCAAGACCGGGACGGCTTATGATTTCACCGACGCGTTATTTGCGGGCTACGATAGCAATTTCACTTGCGCGGTTTGGGCCGGCTTCGATAAACCGCAGAAAATTTATCGCGGCGCATTTGGCCGCGAGCTGGCCCTGCCTGTGTGGGTTGAGATAATGAACGCGGCCGCAGAACATCTTGCACCGCGCCAAATCAAACGGCCGCCCGACCTGAAGGAGGTCGAGATTTGCTGGCGTTCCGGTCTGCTCGCCACCGACAAATGCTATGACAGCGTGAAAAGCGCCACTGGCGATCCGGTGCAACGGCGCACAACTTACATGGAATTGGCCACGGCTGAGCAAATGCCCGACGAGCCGTGCAACGTTCATGGCGAACCCCGCGCGCGAATCACGCGCGACCTTCCCGCAAGTGAATTTCCGCGCGCCGAGCTCGCTGTCGATCTTAACGAAGTCAAACCGGTGATCGTCAAAGCTCCGACGCTGTTAGCGGAGAAGGATCCTTACAACTCGGCGAAGGCAACAGTGAAGCCGGAACCGCCCCCCGAGCCTACGCCGGAGGCAACGCCCGAAAAAGAAACTGCGGAAAAGAAGATTGAGGGCGGCGCGACAACTGAGGACGGCAAGCCGGTTTTGAAAGCAATTAGAGCCGAGCCGACGCCGGAAAAGGAAATAACAGAAAAGAGGGTGGAAGGCAGCGCGACGACTGAGGACGGCAAGCCGGTTCTGAAAGCGATCCCGGTCGAGCCACAGGAGGAAAAACCGGCCAAGGAAGAACAGCCAGTTGAGATTCGGAAAGCGATTCCCGTCGGCCCGCTGGAAGAAGAGAGTGAGGACACACTTTTGAAATCGGCGACACCACCTGCGACCGATTCCCCAGACTGATGGCGTCGGGCGACGCAGCAAGTTTTCGGTTGAGCGTTCTGAATCCCGGCGGACGCGACTCGCAACAAAACTTTGACCAGGGATTTGCGCCGGTCGGGGCCCATCCGCCGACTAACTTCCACGCCTTTGCCGCGTGCACCGGCGGATCGTTTCAACGCGACGTCAAAAATGCGATTGCTGAAAAAACGCCGGTCCTTCTCCTCATTCGCGGCGACTTCAAAGCAACGGAACGCGCGCTGATCGAGCTGAAAAAGCAGCGACGCACTGTCGCTGTCTCATTGAAGGAAACGGGACTGCACCAAATCGCCAACCAATTGTGCGATCCCGTCAGGCTTGCTCGCTTTTTGCGAATCGTAAACCTGGCGGACGGCTGCATTGCGACCACTCCGGAGGCGGCCGGGATTTATCAACAAGCGCGGCGCGAGCACGATGGGGCCGATGTCGCTTTTATTCCGACCGCGTATCCGATCGAAGATCGACAATGGAATTTCGCAGTCCCGCCTAACGAGCAATCCGGGATTTTCGTGGGGACGCGCGAGTGGGACGTTCCATCGCGCAATCATCTGGCGGCGCTGCTTCTCGCCCGCGAACTTTGCCATGCTACCGGCGAGGCGGTGACCGTTTCCAATCTCGACGGACGACAAGGCGCGCGAAATCTTTCCGAGCTCAAATTTCCAGCGGGAAAATTACGCGTAATCGAGAGACGCACACCGTACGCTGATTATTTGCGCGAGGTGGCAAAACACAAAATTGTTCTGCAACTCGATCGCAGTCGTGTTCCTGGCCAGGTCGCCGGCGACGCGCTGCTCTGTCGCACCGTTTGCGTAGGCGGGGATGGCGCGATCGAACGAATCGCGTTTACCAACTTCTGCGGGGACGGGCGAACCACCGAACAGCTCAACTCGATTGCTTTAAAACTGTTGAACAACACGAACGCCCGCGCTGCCGCCATTATCGAATCGCAGGGGCGAGCGGCAGAACGGCTATCGTTTCAAGCCGTGCGTTCCCAGTTGTCAGCCTTCTTCGCGCGAATCGGAAGAAAACCAGGGAATGCCCGCTAAACACGCGAATGACACTAAACTTTTTCTGAAAACCGAAGAAAACATGTCGCCCGTACGGGGCTAACGCGTTTTTGGTATGGCGTGTTCTATAAACTTGCCGCGCCTACGGCGCTCCAGAACTGCGGCCAGTGAAATTGCACTCGGCTGAATGCGGCCGAGAAGTAGCCCCGAAAAGCATTCGGGGCTGGGCGCACAGGTCAAAGGCCTATGTTCCCGTGCATGACCCGACCATCGCTTGCAGATAAATTTCCTCAAGCCGTCTTGTCTGCATTCTTTGATCGAATTTTTCCGCAACAGCCTTCGCTCCGCTCTGCGCCAGGCGCGATAGGAGATGCCGATCCTGGACTGCCTCGAGCAGCAGGTGGGCGAGCGCCGCGTGATCCCGCTCCGGAACTAAGATCCCGCTTACGCCGTTTTCAATCGCCTCGGGAATTCCGCCGTGGTTCGTCGCAAAAACGGGCAACCCGCTCGCCATCGCTTCCAGCATGGAATTGGGAATGCCTTCCTGGTTTCCGTCGAGACCCGTTTCGCTCGGGTGCAGAAAAATATGCGATCCATAAAAAATCTCTCGCAATTTTTCCTGTGAAACGAGCCCGAGAAGGGCCACCCGATTGTGGATCCTCAGTTTGCATGTCAATTCCCGCAATTGGCACAGCATCGGTCCTTCGCCGGCGATCGTTAGCGTCGCGTTTGGATATTGCGTCAGAAAATGGGTGAAGGCGTGCAGTGTCGTAGCCAGCCCTTTCTTTTCGATCAAGCGGGAGGCTTGCACGAATCGCCATTCGCCGTTTGCCGGAAATTGACGCTCCTGGAATGGAAATTCTTCGAGTGGAATTCCCGTCCGCACGATATCGATCTTGTTTTCAACGCAGCCAAGGTCGACCACCGCGCGCCGGAGCGATTCCGATCGAACAAAAACGCGGCGCACCGCGTCGAGCATTTCTTTCGTCGCCTGGCGATATGCTGGCTTCTCAAGATCGACCAACACGTCCGCCCCGTGAAACGAAACGATGGCTGGACTTCGCCATGCGCGAACAAGCGGGAGAAGATGCACTGCGATGTGTCCGAAAAAAATATGCAGCAATTGCGCGTCATTCCCGGTTAGTGCACGCAATAACTTTCCCAATTCCGCGCGCGAAATCTGCCACGGGCGATTGCGCAATTGCTGGCACCAGAAGCGGCGCAAAAAATGCGTTGGTGGTTTGGCGATGATCTCGAGCTTGTCCAATGGAAACTGCTCGGGATTTTCGCGTTTCTGCGCGATAACCAACGGTTGGACGCGTGTGAGTGCGGTGATCTGCCGATAGATATGCAGCATCTCCGGCTTGAGAAAAGTCGCGCAATAAAATGCGACGACCGGGGGAGAATCAGGTTGAACGCTCAACTCCGAAAGTGTTCGCGAGCAAACGCTCAGCGCTCAATCAAAAATTAAACGTGAAGAGCTTGATGCCCTTCCATTTTCCGGTTTCCGGATCGAGAACCACGTGCTCTTCTGCCGTCCCATATTTGGCCGGCGCGTAGGGATTCAACATTTGCAGCGGATTGCCTCCCTGCTGGAAAGCGCGCGGAACTACTCCGTCGACCTTGTGCTTGTAAATCGGCGGCGGCGGCGCCGGCCGCTTCTGTCTTTTGGTGATCGGCGCCCGCAACGTTTGCGCGCCTGCAGCCGTGGCGAGCACAAGCAAGATCGATCCGTATAGCGCCCAACAGCAGCCGATTGTCGTCAGTTTTTTCATGGTTTATTTTCCTCCATTGGCGCGCGCAAGCTCTTGCCGGTTACAATGCTCCGGCCGACAATTGTCAAGATAAATGGACTTTCTGGAAAAAGCGAGGCGAGTTCTTGATGTCGAAATTTTTGAATTGCAACGGCTCCGCGAGCGATTGGGTGCGAATTTTTCGCGCGCGGTCGAGCTGATCAAGGAAGCGGTGGACGGGCGCGGCAAAATCGTCGTACTAGGCGTTGGGAAATCTGGGCATGTTGGCGCCAAGATTGCGTCCACGCTGACGAGCACAGGCTCGCCCGCCGTGGTGCTCGATTCCCTTAACGCGCTGCATGGAGATCTCGGCATGGTGGCGGACGGCGATGTCATTCTGGCTTTGAGTTCGAGCGGCGAAACAGAAGAATTGCTCCGCCTTTTGCCAGCCGTCGCGCGGTTTCAAGTCAGGATCATCGCGATTTGCGGCGACGCGAACTCGACCCTCGCAAAAAATGCGCATGTTCTTCTCGATGCAAACGTCGAGCAGGAAGCATGTCCGATGAATCTGGCGCCGACCTCAAGCACGACGGTGATGCTCGCGCTGGGTGACGCGCTGGCGATGGTCTTGCTCGAAGCGCACGGCTTCCACAAAGAGGACTTCGCGAAATTCCACCCCGGCGGAAAAATTGGTCGCAGTCTATTGATGCGGGTGCATCAAATCATGCGGCCACGCGACGCCATGGCAGTCGTCTCATCCAATGCGGTAATTCGTGATGTGCTCAAAGCGATGACGGCCGTGCGGACCGGCGCCGCCGTTGTGGCCGACGGTGACGGGCGGCTCATCGGTATCTTCACGCACGGCGATTTCGTGAGAAATTTTCAATCGGACGCAAAGGTGGGCGAGCGCTTGGTGGCCGATTTGATGACCCTGAATCCCGTCACCGTGCATCAAGACAAACTCGCCGTGGAAGTCCTCAACTTGCTCGAACGCCATCGCATCGACGACCTGGTTGTCGTTGATGACGACCAGAAGCCGGTCGGCATTGTCGATTCGCAAGATTTGACGCGCTTGAAGTTGCTCTAGGCGCGCGTGTACGTGTCCGCCAATTCGCTGCTCGGACGAGCTGGCGACCCCAAAACACCCGCCGGTCATCGACTTTCCGTATCCAATCTCACTGCTTGGTCCGAGCACAACTCAAGACAAGTCCGTTTTGGCGCGACGCCAAAACCAACACGCGGGACGCGTGCGCTACCCAGAAAGTTGCGTGAGCACCATTCCCATGTAACATCCGCACTCTTTCTCGTAGCGCTTCAACTCTTTAACGATTTAACGTTTCAACGAATCACACTTCCCCAATGGCGGCGGCAAACGATCTTCGAAAAGGAATGGCGATAAAATACAATGGCAACAGCGCCATTGTACTTGAGGTGCATCACCGCACGCCGGGAAATTTGCGCGCGTTCGTCCAGGCTATCATCCGCTACATCAATACCGGCAAAAGCGCTGATGTACGGTTTGGCTCCACCGATAAGGTCGAGTTGGTCGATATTGAACGAAAACAACTCGATTTCAGCTACAAGGATCGCAATGGCTATCATTTCATGGACCCGGAGAGCTACGACACGATCACGTTGCAGGAGAACCTGATTGGCGACGACAAAGATTATCTCGTGGAAAATCTTTCCGTGCAGGTGCTCTACGCCGAAGGCAAACCGGTGCAGGTCGAGTTGCCCGCGTCCGTCAACTTGAAGATCGTCGAATCGCCTGAAGGCTTGCGCGGCGATACCGCAAGCAACGTGACCAAGCCGGCAAAGTTGGAAACTGGCAAGACAATCAACGTGCCTCTCTTCATCAAAGAAGGCGAAACGGTCAAGATCGACACTCGCACCGGGGCCTATCTCGGCCGCGCGTAAAATTGACTTCCGTTTAACCGCGGATTGCGCGGATAACGCAGATTAGGTGAGCTTCGGAAGATCTGTAACGCTTCGCCATTCGCGTAAGCCGCGGTAAGATTTTCAATTTCTTCTTTCCCAACTCGCCGCCAATCTGCTTACTCTCCGGACGATTTGGCAGCGGCAAAACGAAGACCAAGGATGAAACCCCGGCGCGAAACCAAGCGCCGCGTTCGAACCGTCCCCTACGTTGTCCCAAACACGCGGCTTCGTCAGGAGTTCGGCCCGCTGATCGTCCCCACCAAGTGGGTGAAGTTTGTCGTCGCGATTTTTCTTCTCCCCTTTTGCGCCGTTCTTACCCAAACGTTCTTCACCGTCTTCACGCGCGCCGCCGTTAGCCAGCAACTCTGGGCCGGCGAAGAATTTTGGTTCTTCTCGTTAGGCGCATTGCTTTGGCTCATTTCCTTCTTCGGTTTGCCCCGCCCCGTCATCCTTTACGTTTTCGGTCACGAGCTCACGCACGCGCTCTGGGTTTGGCTAATGGGCGGGCGCGTCAGCCGATTTCGTATCGGCCCGGAAGGAGGCCATATTGTGACCAACCGGACAAATTTCTGGATCGCGCTCGCGCCATATATTTTTCCCCTGTACAGCGTCCTTGCTATCGCAATTTATGGCGGGCTGAGTCTTTTCTACAACATGCAACCGTACGGCCGATTGCTCTACGCCATCATCGGTGCGACCTGGGCATTCCACTTCACCTTTACCTGCTGGATGATCCCGAAAAACCAAACCGACTTGAGCGACCACGGAACATTTTTCTCGCTCGTCGTGATTTACTGTATGAATTTAATCTTGCTGAGCGTGATGCTCATCCTGGCCTCGCCGCAAATTACCTTTGCCAGCTTTGGCGCAGATCTCGTGGCAAACATCGCGAATTTTTCGCATTGGATTATCAATCTTTTTGAGCGCTTCATCCACGGCGCGCAGTAGCTGTAATAGAGCCAGCTGATGTAGCCGCCTCGCTGTGTCGAGGCGCTCACCGTGGCTACCCGGACACGGCGGCACAGCGCCGTGGCTACAGGAAATCCGCCGTGACTACAGGCCGCAATTCGTTAGCACCGCGAATGGCAAGATCGATAGCGCGTCACCGATCGGTAACTGTCGATCTTGCGCTTGCATCTCGCGGTTCGTGAAAATCTCGCGCGCATTCTCCAGCGAAATATTTTGTGGAAGATCGATAAACGTGTCCTGCCAGTGATCACCGACCGGCGGGAAGCCGACCCGCGCCGAAAGGCGCGGCGCAATTACGATGATCCACTCTTCGCCTCGCATTCGCGCAAAACCCAGGCACGATTCCGCGAATGCGCCGCCCGTTTTGATCGGCAAATAACTTCCGTACCGGAAAAGGTCGGTATTCGCGTTTCGGAACCGCAGCATGCGTTGCGTCAGAAATGCTTTAACCCGCCCATCCGGCCAATTCTGCAAAAGTTCCTCCGGCTTGCTGCTGGTGAGGCAGGAGATCATTTCCCGCCGCAGCTTATAATCGACCAGGCGCCGATTGTCCGGGTCGACCAGCGAGAAATCCCAGATCTCGTTGCCCTGGTAAATGTCGGGCACTCCGGGCGAAGTCAGTTTCAACAAAACTTGCGTCAGCGAATTAATCGCGCCTAGCCGCGCAATTTCTTCCACAACCGGAAGGAAACTCGGCAAAAATCGATGCTTCGCCGATGGCTCCAGAATTTTGGCGACGAACTCACGCGTTGCACCAAGCCACTGTTCGTTAGGCTGGACCCAGCTGGTGTTGATCTTCGCTTCGTTAAGCGCCTTCGTCATGTAACCCTGAATGCGTGCGATGTATTCCGCGCCGGCGTTTTTGTGCGCCTGGCCGTGCGCATCAATCGGCCATGTCCCGAGCAACGTTTGATACAGCAGATATTCCTCATTTGCGTCCGGCGCATCAACATCGTCGATTCGCTTCTTCCAGCGCCGATTCATCACGCGCCATCGCTGCAACGATTGACGCCAAAGCCGGGGCACTTCCGAAATGGCGACCATGCGGGCACGCACGTCTTCACTACGCTTGGTGTCATGCGTGGAAGTCGCGAGCAACGTCGCGGGCCAATCGCGTTGTCGATCTTGCGCGCGCTGATGAAATGCTTCCACACTCAACCCAAATTGTTGCGGCTCGCCCCCGACTTCGTTTAAAGCCGCCAGGCGGTTGAAAATGTAAAACACCGTATCCTCGAGCCCCTTCGCCATGATTGGACCGGTGTACTGCTGGAACTTCAGCACGAACTGCGTATGGGTGACGCGCGATTCCTCGTCGAGATTTTCCGGAAAGTGGAACAGCAAGATGTCGCGCAGAAAATTGAAAACCGACTCTTCAATGCCCGGATTACGCCGCTTGGCCGCCGCGATCGCCCGCTCGACCACCTGGCGATCTCTCTCGCTCACCGGCCGGCCAGGCGCGAGATAAGTCCGGTAAACCGGAAAACAAGCGATCGTTTCGCGCAAGGCGCGGGCCAGCGCTTGCAAGGTAAAATCGCGATACCAGCGATTTTGTTCGGAAAGCCGGTCGAGCATGTTGCCGAGCACGTTGACGTCGTTGGCCAGAGCCAGGCGCATGACCTGGCGCTTTTTTGCGTAAAGCAAATGTCCGAAATACATGGAGTGTCCGATGAAGCGGCGATATGTTTTTGTGATTGCATCTTCCGATGACGAATCGACCAGCAACTGGGTAACTTGGTTTGCAAAATCATAGCCGGTCGTCCCATGCACCGGCCAATCACGAGGCAAGGTCTCGTCGCCGGTCAGAATCTTTTCGGCGAGCATGTAAATGGCGCGTCCGTCTTTCGGCACGGAGACGCCGAGCGCCTTCGCGCAACGCCGCTGTAATTTTTCGAAATATTCCTGTGGCAAATAGAGTCCGTCCGGATGATCGATCCGCAGTCCAGTGACCGCGCCATTGCGCACAAGATCGAGAAGCAACTGATGCGTCGCATCAAAAACTTCGGGCAATTCCACGCGAATGGCCGCGAGGTCATTGATATCAAAGAACCGCCGATAATTAATTTCCTCAGCGGCCACCCGCCAGAAGGCGAGCCGATAAGATTGCGCGTTTAGGAACTCATCGAGTTTGTCGAAGCTCCGCGGATCACCCGGCCGCCCGTTGATTTGCGCCACCGCCTTCTCGATCGCCTGCTGGACTTGCGGCGCTTCCTGGCAACGACGATCGAGACGCCGCTTGATGATTTCCTTTTCGCGCGCGCGCTCCGCCATTTTTTCCGGATCGATCTCGGTGCGCCTCGGTAGATATTCGAGCGCGGTGAGGATGCTTTGGAATTCCGCGTAAAACTCCTCGTCTTTGTATTCCGCAAGATTCTCAAGCGCGATCTGGAGAATGTAACGGTATGTGCCGGGAGCGACTGGCAGGAGGTGGTCGTAATAATGCAGAGTGAAGGTGCCGGCGTCGAAGCGCACCTGCAATTCGCCCCGCTCGAGCACGCGACCGTATTGATCGCTCAATATGGGCAGCAAAACCTTATCGTGCAGATCGGCCTTGAGCGGCCACCAATCGATGTCGAAATAGGGCGCATACATCGAGCTCGGCCCGTTTTCGAGGACGTCCATCCACCAATGGTTGAGCGGCTCGCCAATGCCCATGTGGTTCGGGACAAAATCGAGCACTTGTCCCATGTCGCGCGCGCCTAGATCAGCGACCCAGGCGTAGTATTCTTCGCGCGAACCGATTGCCGGATTCAGCTTGTTGTGATCGGTAATATCGTAGCCGTGCAAACTTTCTGCGCGCGCTTGAAAATAGGGCGAGGCGTAGGCATCGGTAACGCCGAGCTCATGCAAATACGGAACAATCTCGCGCGCATGCGCAAAAGTGAACCAACGGTTGAATTGCAACCGGTAAGTGCAACTGGGAATGCGCGGATGTTCCGTTTTCACTGAAGCAATGTGCAATTTGCGGTCATTCCGGGTGAAGTCGAGGAATCCCGTGACGCTGCCTTACGGTAACTCCACGGGATCCCTCAACTCCGCTTCGCTTCGCTCGGGATGACACGCCGTAGCGTGTCACATCTTCTCCGGCACTTTGATCCCGAGAAGATCCAGTCCGTGCTGCAAGACGCGACCGGCGAGATCGCACAAGGTGAGGCGCGAGCTGCGCGCCGGCTCCTCCGATTTCAGCACCGGACAAGCCTCGTAAAATGCATGGAAACTGTTGGCGAGTTCGAACAGGTAATTCGCGAGAATGTTGGGACGAAAATCATTCAAGACCTGCGGAACAATTTCGGCAAACTGGCAGACCCGTTTCGCCAGATTGATTTCGGCTGATTCTTTTAGTACTAGCGTGGCGTTACCTGCAGCCACCGGCCTGCCTGCCGCGCCGGAGCTCTGCGAAGGCGGGTGGCCCGTCTCCGTTCCAACGTCGCCCCGCGACGTGGCTAAAGCCTTGCGAAAGATCGATTGGATTCGGACGTAGGCGTTCTGCAAATAGGGGGCCGTGTTTCCTTGCAGCGCCAGCATCTTGTCCCAGGAAAAGACATAATCGGTCATGCGATATTGTGAGAGATCGGCATACTTGACTGCGCCAATCCCGATCTTTTGCGCGATGTCGATCTTCTCCGCTTCGCTCAAATCCGGATTTTTTTCTTCGACGATTTTGCGGGCGCGCTCGATTGCTTCATTAAGAAGCTGGCGCAGTGGCACATTCTCGCCCGAGCGTGTCTTCATCAGCTTGCGGTCTTCGCCCAAAATGCTCCCGTGCGTGATGTGGCGGAAATCGGCTTTGTAACCCTCGCGCCGTGCGATCTCGAAGATCTGTTTAAAATGCAAAATCTGTGGCGCTCCCGTCACGATCCAAATCGTATCGCGCTTCAAATCATTGACGCGATAATCGACCGTCGCGATGTCGGTTGTTGCGTAATTAAATCCGCCGTCGCGTTTCCGAATTATGCAGGGCTTGTCCGCCAGCTCCGGAACCTCCCGAAAGAAAACACAGACCGCGCCTTCGCTGATTTCCGCGATGCGGGATTTGAGCAAACGCTCGACCACGCCGGGCAACCGATCGTTGTAAAAACTTTCGCCGCACTGTATGTCGTAATGAATTTCGAGCAGTTCGTAAACATGCTCGAAGTCTTGCATCGAAAAGGCGACGCACTCGTTCCAGATGTCGATGTTCTCCCGATCGCCAGCTTGCAGCTTGACCAGCTCCTGTCGGCAGGCTTCCCGCACAGCCGGATCACTGGTCGATTTTTCGTTCGTTTCTTTGTAAATGCGGACGATTTCGGCGAGCGGGTCGCGCTCGAGCGATCGTCGATCTAACAAGTTCTTCCAGCCCCAAATCACCATTCCGAACTGGGTGCCCCAGTCGCCGATATGATTGTCGCGGATGACGTCGTGGCCGAGAAACGTGGCGATCCGCGCAAGGGCGTCGCCCAGAACGGTGCTGCGGATGTGGCCAACATGCATTGGTTTGGCCACGTTAGGCGAGCCAAAGTCGATCACGATTTTTCTCGGCGACGCCGATCTTGCAACTCCGAGCCGCTCGTCCCGAATGAGCTCGATTGTCCCCTTAGCCACTGCCTCGCCGCGCAGGACAAAGTTAATGAAACCGGCGCCTGCAACCGAGGGCTTCTCGCAAAGATCGACAACGTCCAAAGCCGCCACGATCTGGCCCGCGAGTGTTCTGGGATTTTCGCCGCGTTGCTTTCCCAAAACGAGAGCGGTGTTGGTTTGGTAATCGCCGAAGCGCGGATCGCTCGCTGGAGTTAGCTCGCCGGCATTCGGTAAACCGAGCTTCGCCAGGGCGTCAGCTAACTTCCTGGTGAGAAGCGTTTGGAACGTTTCCATCAATTGATAAGTGCAATCGTTACTGTAGCCGCGCCGCTCTGTCGCCGCGTGTCGCTGTGGTGGTTTGGCCCCGACTGAGCGACCGGTTACAAATTACTTTTGCGAGCCTTCGCGAAAGATCGACAAAATTTTCTCGGTGGAATTCGCCTTCGCCAGGCGCTCGCGCGTGGCGCGATCATTTAGAAATTTCGCGATGGAAGCGAGCGTGCGCAGGTGCATCTGAAATTGGTTTTTCGGCACGATGAAGAGGACGACGAATTTGACCGGCGCGTTATCGAGCGCGTCGAACTCAATTCCAGTTGTCGATCTTCCAAATGCGGCCACGACTTCATCGATCCATTCGGACGAGCAGTGTGGAATGGCAATCCCGAAGCCGATGCCGGTGCTCATGGTTTCCTCACGCTGCTTAAGCGATGCAAGGATGCTTTCGCGCGCGTCGGTCTTAATTTTGCCCAAACTGACCAGCAAATCGATCAGCTCGACGATGGCGGGCCAGCGCTCGGTCGCCTTCATCTCGGGAATAATTTGCTCGGCGGATAATAAATTGCCCAACGACATGTGGACTTCCGTGTGGGAGCGAAAGCTTAGCGGGAGCGCCTACGTTGACAAGCATTTTGGAGCTACAAATCGCGCACTCTGTAGTTGAGCCGCCGGGAGAGGAGCCAGCGCACGCCGAACATGTCAATGGTGGCGCGATAAGCACGGTCGCCGAGGCCGTATTTGCTCTCGCCAAATTTTCTCGGGCGATGGTTGACCGGGACTTCTACAATGCGATAGCCCGCGCCTTTAACCAGTGCTGGAATGAAACGATGCATGCCCTTGAACGGAATGAGCGCACTTAGACATTTGCGACGCATCGCTTTTAAAGTGCAACCGGTATCGCGCACACCGTCGTGCGTGTAGCGGCTGCGCACGAAATTTGCGACCCGGCTCGTTAGGCGCTTGACCAGAGTATCCTTCCGCTTTTCTCGATAGCCGCAGACGAGATCGGCTCCCAACGAAATCTCCGCCAGCAAACGTGGAATGTCGGCCGGATCGTTTTGCAAATCGCTGTCGATTGTGACGATGATTGCGCCCCGCGCCGCGTTCAGCCCGGCAAATAGCGCGGCGCTTTGGCCAGTATTTTTTTCGAAACGCAATACGCGCACATGCGGTGCGGTTTCAATTTTCGCAACGCTCTGATCGGTCGAACCGTCGTCCACAAAGATAATTTCGTGATCGAGCCTGCCGAGTGCCGCGCGGAGCTCCGCTTGCAAGATCGACATGTTCGCTTCCTCGTTAAATACCGGGACGACCACAGAGACGGCCGGCGCTTTGCTCGATTCGCTCATAACGGAAGCGTGTGATAATTCCGGCATAGAAACAGCTGCCAGGTGCGCACAGTTTTTCCGAAGCGCCGCACTTCAATCGTGCCGACCGGCTCAGTTGATTGAAATGCCGCGCGGATATTGTGCGGCACATGTTTGCCCTTGTGACCGCGGATAAACAGCGCACTACGGCCCGTGAAGGGGTTGACACCATGCTCTTCAGTGTAAGCCTCTTCCTTCGACTGTCCGGAGCTCGGACTCGGCGCTTCAACAAATTCGTCGTAGCGCGGCCAGAAGGAAAACTGGTTCACGATGTCCTGTGATTCGACAATGTAAGCGGGTGGGTGCCCGGGGCCTTCCGGACGCTTGTCGTGCAAGTAAAACGAAATCTGCGAGGCACGATCGCGTTCGTCGGCAATCAAAAACAATTTTTCGTCAAGCTTTGTCTCGAGATCGTGGCGAACCTTTTCGACCTCGGCGGTAGCCGATTTCCAACCGCGCATGCGGTCGGCCGGATCGCGTCGCGACAGACGGGGCCCGAAAGTACGAATGATATCCGTGTCGAGGACGACGACGCTCATGATCAGGCCAAGCAAGACGGCGACGCTGGCGGCGTGCTGCGAAATGACTTGTCGTTCCAAGCGCTCACGCCAAAACAAAAGGGCGAGGAGGCCGAACCCGATCATCGCAAGCGCGTCCCAATTTGGCGCGGCGGCTTTGTTTAGAGAGAGCACCAAATAAAAAAGGAAGACTGGCGCGCCGAACCAAAAGAGAAAAAGAACCTTAAATTGCTGGTTGATGCGGCGCCAGCTTCCGATCACTCCCAAAACCACAGCCAGAAAAACCAACGGCGAATAGGCAAGAAAATGTTCGCCGAAGAATTTGAGCAACTCGATCGGATGCACGCCAAAAGCGCGATCGAGGGTTCCGCGCGACCGCAAATGGACCAGTGTGATCCAGGCGTGGCGCGCGTTCCAGACAATCGGCGGGATCGTGCAAACGCTAAACACGCCGAGCAGCGAATAGAAGCCAGCTCGTTTAAATTCGTATCGCAACCGCGGCGCCAACGCGAGCACGACCGCAACCGAAATGATTTCAAGCGCGTTGGTATATTTGGAAAGAAAGCCCAGCCCGATGAGCAAACCAGTCGCCGGCCAATACCAGGAAAACTGCGGACTGCGTTCACACGCGAGGCAGAAACTGAACATCGCCCCTGTCCAAAAAAAGATCGACAGTGGATCAATCGTCATGAGGAACGCGCCGAGACTGAAGATCGGCGTGACGTTCAGCCCAATCACCGCCCATAAGGCAGCCGTTTCGCCGAATAGACGCCGAGCGAAATAAAACAGCAGCAAGCTTGTGCCGGCTGCGAGCAGTGGACTTAAGAAGCGTACGCCGAATTCAGTCGCGCCGAAAATCGCGGTGCTCGCTCGAATCGCAAATGCGATCCCGGGGCCTTTGCTGAAATAGGCGGGCGCAAGGCGCTCAGACCACATCCAGTAATGTGCTTCATCGAATTCGAGATCGCTCGTCGCTAATATCGACAATCGAATCAGGGTCAGCGCGATGATAAACAGCCAGACCGCGCGCGTCGTGTTCATGTTGTTGGATCGGGAATCAAACTCGGATGGCGCCCAAAAATCTCGGGCGCCCATCTTCCCGCCGCCCATCTCCAGACGGTTTCAAGCGCCGCAAGGATGATCAAGGTTTCGCCCACGGCGAGAAAGAACGTTGCCATTACATCGCTCGGCCAATGGGCCCCCAGATAGATGCGCGAATATCCAATGATTGCAGTGAGGATCCAATAAAGCGCGCCGCGCCGGCGATAAAAAACCGTCAAGCAGGTCGCGATGGCGGCGTTATTTGTCATGTGTCCTGAAGGAAACGAGGGACCGGATCGATTGCGATCCGTCTGATCCGAATACCGGATCGTCGGTTTTTTGAAAAGCGTGAGAAACTCGGGGCGCGCCCTTTGCAATTCGACCAGGCGCACGCTCTCCGCTTGCTTCGGTCGACGGCGACCAATCGCCGATTTCAAAACGTTCGTGACCTGTTCCGAGATCAGCAGTGCGATGAGTAAACATAAAATGCAGGCGCGCGCTTTGAATCCGCCAAAGACCAGCGCGAGAAGCACGATAATGGCGAGAAATGGTTTCCAAATGTCAATGTTGCTCATTGCCGCCATGAACAAGTCCAGCGCCGGATTTGTCCATCCTTGGTTAATGAGATGAAACAACGCTTGATCCATGCGCGAAAAGGAAGCGGCGTGTAAGTTTTAATCGCTACCCTCCAATAAACAAATGCAGTAATGACGAAGCACGAATGACGAATGACGCTACAAGCTCCAATGCTCAAATGGCGAATGTGCAAAGCAAGTCTCCTTCGTCATTTCGATTTCGTCATTCCTTCGGTATTAGGCCTTCGTCATTCGTCGTTTCTTTGGCCTTCATTTCGTCGATCTGCGCTGCGCCCGCTCCCTCGGCCAAAGAAATTCTCGACTCGGTTCGAATGCTCGAGGCGCGACAGCAGCTTGATTTGCAAGGCCAGCTGCGCGAGAACGAAATCGTTGTCCCGTTTCACCTCATCCAAAACGGCCCGATCATTCGTTATGCATTTTCGAATCCGGAGGAAGTCTTGCAATTGCGTCTCGGCGAAAATGGCTCCCGGCTCGATCTGGTGACGGACGCAGGCGCCGAAAAATTCGCAGGAAAGCTCGATCAGAAAATTCGCGGGACGGGCGTTACTTACGAAGATCTCGCGCTCAAGTTTCTTTATTGGCCGAATGCACGTGTTCTGGGCGACGAAACGGTCCGCACCCGAAGCTGCTGGAAACTTCAGTTGCACGCGCCATCACGCGACTCGCAATACTCTAACGTTTTTCTGTGGATCGATAAGGCGAGCGGCGCGCTCATGCGGATGGAAGGCTACGATTGGGATGGCCAACCCACGAAGCGGTTTGAAGTGGTCTCCGCACAAAAGATCGACAACCGCTGGTTCCTGAAACAAATGCGCGTCGAAGAATTGCAACCCGGGACAGACAAAGTGCAATCGCGCACGTATTTGGAGATTAAGAGGTAATTAGCTCTGTTGAAAAGCTGATCAGCACAGCGACAGATTGAAAGCGCCGTTAGGTGCGACCTGTGTGTAGACTTGGGCCAATAAATTAACCCAAGCTCCGTAGGAGCGGCAGGGAAATCAGCCGCCGTTTCATGCCGCTCCTAACGGAGCTTGGCGGTTGAGAGATGGATTTTTGCTATAAACAGGTCGCGCCTAACGGCGCTCCCGCGTTCAGCACCGGCTTTTCAACAGAGCTAAGGTAATTCTAGCGGCTTTCACAAACTGCAGAGGCTGGACCGGGTTCTCCGAACACGATGCTAATTTAGGCGGCCAAGCCGCATTTATTACCGAACGCGCTCGGAGATCGCGGTTCCACCTAGTCTTCGTCTCGCGCGGCCTTCACAATTTGCGCAAAGCTGCGCGGGTCAAGGCTGGCACCGCCGACCAACGCGCCGTCGATATCCGGCTGGCTCATCAACTCCCACGCATTCTCTGGTTTAACACTGCCACCGTACTGAATGCGCACGCGCTCGGCGGTCGTTTCATCGAACATTTCGCCCAAAGTGCCTCGAATGAATGAGTGCGCCTGTTGCGCCTGCTCGGGCGTAGCGTTGCGCCCGGTGCCGATTGCCCAAACCGGTTCGTACGCGATTACTGTTTCCTGCAATTCTGTTTCCGTGAGTTTCGCCAGGCTTCCACGCAGCTGGATCGATAATATTTCTTCCACGTTTCCTCTGTCGCGTTGGGCCAGGGTTTCACCGACGCAAACAATCGGGCGTAAGGTGGACTCATGCGCGGCGCGCACTTTGCGATTCACGATTTCATCCGTCTCGCCAAACAAGGCGCGGCGTTCGCTATGGCCGAGGACGACGTAGCGCACAAATAAATCACGCAGCAATGGCGCGGAGATCTCGCCGGTAAATGCCCCACTGCGCTCCCAATACATGTTTTGCGCGCCGACTTTAATGTTCTGCGCTTTGCCTAACGATTCCGTGACTTTCACAATCGCGGTGAAGGGCGGAATGATCACTACTTCCACATCGGATATGTCGCCCAGATCGAGCAGCAACGATTCAACGAACCGCCCTGACTCGGCCTGTGTCATGTTCATCTTCCAGTTGGCCGCAACAATTTTTTTGCGCATGAGCAATCAGTGGAGTGGTGGAGTGATGGAGTGGTGGAGTGGTGGAGTGGTGGTGGTCGAATCATTCCTTTACTCCAATGCTCCAGCACTCCATTACTCCTTTTCCGTCAGCGCCGCCACGCCGGGGAGCTCCTTTCCTTCGAGCAATTCGAGCGCGGCGCCGCCGCCGGTCGAAATGAAGGTCATTTTGTCGGCAAGGCCGGCTTGTTTCACCGCTGTGACCGAGTCGCCGCCGCCGATAATGGTGGTCGCATTTGATTTTGCCATTGCTTCGGCAACCGCAATCGTACCCTGCGCAAAATCTGGAATCTCGAAAATACCAAGCGGCCCGTTCCACAAAATCGTTTTCGCCTTGGCGATCTCCTCTCGGAAAAGTGCGATCGTGGAGAGACCAGCATCGACTGCTTGCCACCCGTCCGTGATTCCGTGGTCACGCGAAAGCCGGCCCGTGTTTCGTTTCGGCGCTCCCGCTCGGATCTCTTGAGCTTCCACAACGTCAACCGGCAGTAGAAATTTGACGCCGCGCTGCTTTGCAAGATCGACGAGTTCATTTGCGAGATCGGTCTTGTCCGCTTCCACGCGACTTGAGCCGATCGGAATTCCCTCTGCTTTGAAGAATGTATTCGCCATCGCACCGCCGATCAGGATCGTGTCCGCCTTTTCTATTAGTGCTTTCAGCACGCCGATCTTGTCCGAAACCTTCGCCCCACCCATGATGACGACGAACGGTTTGGTCGGTTTATCGAGTTCTTCATGGAGATACCTCAATTCCTTCTCCATCAGAAAACCCATCACGCACGGGAAGAGGAATTTCGTGACGCCGACTGTCGATGCGTGCGCCCGATGCGCCGCGCCGAATGCGTCGTTGACGTAAATGTCGCCGAACTTGGCCAACGCTTCCGCGAATTTCGGGTCGTTCGCCTCTTCTTCCAGCTGGAACCGCAGATTCTCAAGCAGCGCCACGTCGCCTTCCTCCATATGAACAACAATTTTTTCCGGCACCTCTCCTATCGTGTCATGACTGAAAATCACCGGGTGCTTGATAAGCGTATGCAGATGATCGCCAATCGGCCGAAGCGTGTACTTATCCACGCGCTTTCCTTTTGGGCGTCCAAAGTGCGACATCAAAATCGTCTTTGCCCGATGCTCGCGCAGATAATTGATCGTAGGCAATGCTTCACGTATCCGCGTATCATCCGTGATCTCAACGTTCCCATCGCGCTCCTCGACCGGCACGTTGAAATCAACGCGTACGAGCACGCGCTTGCCGCGAACATCGATGTCGCGAATCGAAAGCTTGGTCATCTTACTCTTACTCTTACTCGTGCTCGATGACGTAGATTCCCTCCTCTTCGCGCAAAACGTCCGCTCGCTCTGAAAATTTCCGAAGCAAGCCAATAAGCATCTGCACAATCCTAGCGAGCCTCTCTTTTTGCTCCGCCACTTGCGTTTCGCTGGCGAGCTTTCGCACGAATAAGACATCCAGACACGCCGCGCACTCAAGCGCCGATCCGCGCGCCATTTCCAGAAAACGCGCACGGTCTCTCGCTGAAAACTTGCCGTTCCCTTCCGCTATATTCAGCGGGATGCTTGTCGAGGCCCGATCAAGTTGATCTTTCGCACCCGTCTTCGCCGAGATCGCGGCGAGGAATTCTCCTACCCAGCTACAGAAATCGGTGGCGTCGCGATAAACATCAAGCTTTTCATGATCGAAGTATATTCTCATTGTCTAAATTAGAACCGATCACGAGGCAGGAGCACGATCACCGGCACGATTAAGAGACCTATCCTCCCAGCATCTCGAGCATTTCCACACAACGATTGCTGTAGCCCCATTCGTTGTCGTACCAGCCGACTACTTTCACGAAACGGTTGCCGAGTATTATCGTCAATTTGCTGTCGAAAATGCACGAATGCGGATTGCCGATGATGTCTTGGGAAACGAGCGGCTCGTCGCTGTATTCGACGACGCCCTTGTAACTTTTGTCGCTGGCGGCTTCCTTGAATGCGGCATTGACGGAATCAACGGTCGCGTCTTTTGAGAGCACGGCGCTGAAATCCGTCACCGAACCGTCTGGTGTCGGCACGCGAAACGCACCGCCATTTAACTTTCCCTTCAACTCCGGAATCACTTCGCCAATCGCTTTCGCCGCGCCTGTGCTCGATGGAATGATGCTCATTGCGGCCGCCCGCGCCCGTCGCAAATCACTGTGCGGAAAATCGAGAATACGCTGGTCGTTGGTATAACTGTGAATGGTACTCATGAATCCGTGCTCGATCCCGAATTTGTCGTGCAAGACTTTCGCCAGCGGCGCGAGGCAATTGGTCGTGCAACTCGCGTTTGAGACGACAGTGTGTTTCGCCGGATCGTAAATATCGTCGTTAATCCCGATGCAAATCGTCGCGTCCGGATTCTTGGCCGGCGCGCTGATCAGGACACGTTTTGCTCCGGCTTTGCTGATATGCAGCTCAGCTTTTTCGCGGTCGGTGAAAAAGCCGGTCGATTCCAGCACAACATCGACATCTAATTTTTTCCACGGCAGGTTCGCCGGGTCGCGCTCCTTGAAAATTTTGATCTTGTAGCCGCGTACGATGATGTTTTCCTCGTCGTAACCGATCTCGCCGTCGAATTTGTGGTGCACCGAATCCCATTTGAGTAAATGCGCGAGCGTGTGCGTGTCGGTGAGATCGTTAATCGCCTGCACTTGCTCGACTTGTTTTTGCGTCATTGCTCGTAAGACATTGCGCCCGATGCGTCCAAAGCCGTTAATTGCGTAGTTAGCCATAGGAAAGTTGAACCGCTGAAGAGTTGAATCGTTAAACCGGAAACGCTCAACGTTCAACGCTCCACCCTCAACGTGCAATTCAGAATCATTGAGCGTTGGAGGTTGGACGTTAGGCGCTGGACGTTTTCTGTGATGAAGACTGCCATCACATTGATCTCGGCAACCTTGTCTCTCCTGTTGGGACAGACTGTTCCGGCCTCTCAAATGAAGCGGATCGTCGTTCTGGGCGACAGTTTATCGGAAGGATTCGGACTTAAACCAAAGCAGGCTTATCCGGCCTTGCTCACCGAAAAATTAAGGGCAGACGGTTTGAGCTATGAAGTTCTAAATGCCAGCCAGACCGGCGGCACGACCGAGGGCGGACTTCGTCGCTTGCCGCGCCATCTCAAGCCCAGGATCGACATCTTCATTCTCGAACTTGGAATCAATGACGCGTTTCGCGGCGTGCCAATCGAGCAGATCCGAGACAATCTTCAGGAGATCATCGATCGCGTGAAGCGCGCGAGTCCAAACGTCCGCATCATCATTTGCGGTATGCAACTGCCGAATTACGCGGCCGACGGTTACGTTTTCGCCTTCGGGCAAATCTACAGCGATCTCGCCGCGAAAAATAATGCAGCGCTTGTGCCCTATCTGCTCCAAGGCGTTGGCGGAGATCCAACGTTGAATCAGCCAGATCGGATACACCCGAATGCTGCCGGACAACGCATTCTTGCGGAAAATGTCTGGCGGGTGCTCGAGCCGATCGCACGGGAGCTGTAGCCGCGTGTCGATGCCCGCGGCTCGCTTCTTCTGCAACGGATTTCAGTGCGGCCCGAGGTCAGCGACCTCGGCTACAACATCTGAAACAGCCTCCTTGCCCGCGGCGTGCGTTCGTTAGTTGATGGATCCAGCACGACCAAATGAGCCTGAACCCAGCGATCCGTTTAATCCGGAGCGCGCCGACCATGCCGTTCTCGAAACGATCGAGATCGCAACCGAAGGCGAGGATTGCGACGCATGCGTGCGGCGCCTGCGACCCGTATTAACGAAAATCAACGGCGTCCAAGATGTCACGGTCGATCTTGCGCGCGAGCGCGTGATTGTGAAGTTCGACGCGCGAAAAACGCACGCTCCCGATTTGCATGACGCAATTTTAAAAAGCGGTTACAAGCCGGCGCCCTCTGCAGAATAGTAGAGGCGCGTGTCCTCACGCGCATTAATTCGCGATCTGCGGCTGAGGACAGCCGCCACTACACCGCAGGCTCCTGCTGGGTCAGGCAGTGAAACGTGCCAAGACCCCAGATTAATTCGCGGCAGTCGATTCCGATCACGCTCCGAGTCGGGAAAAGTTCACGCAAGATCGACCATGCGATTTCGTCGGCTGGATCGTCGAACGTCGGCGCGAGCACACAGGTGTTTGCAATGTAAAAGTTCGCGTAGCTCGCGGGCAATCGAAGGCCTCCGCGCACGATCTTTTTCGGCATCGGCAAGGTGACGATGTCCATCTTCGCCCCCGTGCGGCTCGCACCGATCTTGATCTCGCGTAGGCGGGCGAGATTTTCCTCAAGCGGCTCGTAGTTTTCGTCGTCGGGATTATCTTCGACTACCGCGACGACTTTTTTCGCCGAAACAAAGCGCGCAAGATCGTCGATGTGGCCGTCGGTGTCGTCGCCGGCAATTCCGTTGCCTAACCAAAAAATTTCCCGGACGCCGAGAAAATGGCGGAGGAGTCGCTCGATCTGCTCGCGCGACAAGTTCGGATTTCGATTTTTGTTGAGGAGACACGATTCGGTCGTGAGCAGCGCGCCCGCGCCGTTCACCTCGACCGAGCCGCCTTCCAAAATCATCCGCGGGTGAAAAACCGGCAGTTCGAGAAGTTCGGCCACGCGCGTCGGCACAGCATCATCAAGCGCGAAGGGCGGATATTTGTTTCCCCACGCGTTGTAATCCCAATCTACGACCGCGAGTTTTGGATCGGCAGCGCGCGTCAGGAAAATCGGACCATGATCGCGGCACCACGGTTCGTTCGTCGGAATGCGGTAAAACGTGATCCGTTCCATCGATAATCCTTGCAAAACTTGGCGCGCTTCGGCTTCATGCGCGCCGTTGCAAACGTTGATGCAGACTTGTTCCGATTCCGCGAGCGCTTCGACCATCGCGCGCAAAGCAGGCAGCACACGGTCGAATGATTCCGGAAAACTGATTCCTTCACGGCGCGGCCAGGAAAGCCACGTCGCAGCATGCGGTTCCCACTCCGCGGGCATGCGATAACCGAGCTGGGCGGGAGTTTTGTCCGCAAAATCCATGAAGCAGGGAACATTCAACGGCCAACGCTCAACGCTCAACATTAAACCGGAACATAGAGCTCTTGCTCTGTGCGCTCAGCACAGTTTGTACTCCCTGTTTCAGACAGCGGACAGAATGGCCGCTGAGCACACAGGCAGAAATGCCTATGTTCCTGATTTCACTTCGCGCCCAGGAGTATTTGCTTCAGTGAAACATTTACCGCGATGGTCTGCGTATCTGAGGGCGCGTGGTAAGTGTGGCAGGTAATGCACTCAGCCACGATCTTGCCTTGCGGACTGTGGCACGTGACGCAATTCGCTTTCGCAGGCATGAGCACGTCGGAAGTTTCGCGGCTCCGCAGCGCGTGATGACAAACGTTGCAATCAAGTGGCTGTTGGGTGTGCGGATCAACTTGATGTTTCACGTGATTGAAGCTCGCCTGCGGCATCCAGCGGTCGATCAAAACAGGTTTTGTGATGGCGGGTGGCGCATTCGCGATCGCCTTGACTTCATGACAAAAAGCGCAGCCGGTGAAGTTGGCACGAGTTGTAGCGTTCATCTTTTGCTGCGGCTTGTAGGGATCAGTCGTGAAGAACACAGCGCGCTCGAGCTCTTCGCCGGTGCGAAATGTTGCACGCAATTGCCTGATTTGTTGCGCTACAAAGCTCGCCACCTCGGCGTCGCGTGTGATTCCTCTTTTCAACCGCACGTAATCGCCGTACTGCGCCGGCAAAGTGCGTAAGAATGTGCGCGCAAGATCGACATCTCCATGCGGAATTTTTAGCTCCGGATTCTTGGCGTCGAACTGGAGCGAATGACACGCCTGGCAGTTCGACGCGAAGGTGATCCGCTGGTAGTAACGCCCGCCCGGATCGGGCTTATGACAGTAGTTGCAGTCGAGTCTCTGCCCATTCACTGGAGGAATGTCACCAGCGAAGTGCCGTTGGTGATTGAATCGGAGCATGTCCGGGTCGCGTTGTTGCTCGCGAATGAGCTGAAATTCCGGATGACCACTCCAAAATGAATCGAACTTTTGCGTGTAGCCCCGAGTGGGCCGGGACAACTCAAGAACGACCTGCTGCGCAGGATGAGGATGTCGATGGAAATTTTGCCATTGAAGCTGCATGCCCTTTTGCGCGGAAGCTTCCATGATGGCGCTGCTATCGTGACAGGAAGCACATTGCGAGCTCGCGACCAATCTCAATGATTGCAAGCCCCGGTGTTCCTGATGACACGCCGAGCAGGAGCGGTTTTGCACCACGTTCGGCTCGTGCAGCGTGTGCCGCGCATGGCACGTCTCGCATTTACGATCGATCGCTTCGAAGGCGACGCCGTGCTGAAATCGGTCGCTTAGAACCGACGTGAGTTTTCCAGGCGGCAGGGTTTTGTCATGGCACTTCGCGCAGTTGTCAGCAAATCCCGCGTGGGGGGCGGAAATTTTCCCAGCGTTGAAAAACGTTTCGCGGCCACGCATTTGAAAAACGACGATGGCGATGATACCGCCGACAATCGCGATCCAGCCTGCCCACAACCGCGCGCGCCGCCACGGATGCAATCTGCTGTAGTAGCCGAGATTGCCTTTGTAGCGCTCGGCGATTTGCTTTTGCGTGCGACGCGGCGTAGCCATGACAAACGCTCAGTGAATCTGCGGAGACAAGCTCGCCACGGGACGAGTCCGGCCGATCCGCCGCAGGAGGGATTCGTCCAAAAGGCGAACTGACGGACGCGCCGCCTGTATTTCTCTCAAAGCAGCCCCGAACGCTTTCGAGGCCACTACAGCTGAGCTCGACGAGTTCCTCGGATGTCTATCTTTCGAAGGCATCAATAATAGAAAAGCGTGACGTAAGCGTGCCACGCGGTCAGCATGATCAACAAAAACGAAATGGGCGCGTGGACAAACAGCCAGCCGTGCAGCCAATGTTGCAGCTTAATTTGCAAGTCGAGCATGCGCCGCTCGTCACACCACGCCTGGATTTCCTCGACGCGGGCGCGATACGCTTCGGCCACGCGCAATTTGACCAAGCGAAATAAATCCTCCGAATACCGACTGTCGCCGAGGTGAAATCTGTCGCCGCGTCGCGCGGAGAGATAAGGCAGGATTTGCTGCTCAAGGAATTCGACGAGCGCAGCTTCCGACTCCGGGTCGTGAGCCGGCGCAGGCGCGGCAGCCAGCTTTGCTGTAGCCGCTGCCGTTGGCTGCGGCATTGCTGGTGAAGCTATCGATTTTGAAGAGGGTCGGTCCGCGACGCCGGCTGAAGTTGTCTCCAAGGGTTTCGCCGTTGTAGCCGCTGCCGTTGACTGCGGCAATGCACTTTCAGTTGCCGGCGTGCTGACGGTTGCGGCCGTGATTGTCGATCCAACGGTGGTCTTGGCGCGCGCCGTTGGTGTGCTCAAGTCTGCGGTGGTTGAAGCCATCGGAGTTGATCCGGCGGTGACTGCTTTTGTCGGACTCGGCGCCGGCGCTCCGGCATCAGTTTTCGCCGGCGGATTTGGCTTGAGGGAATCGCGCATTTTCGTGGCCGCGACGAAAAGTTGCGCGCGGATGTGCGGGATTTGTTCGTAAACGGTTTCGGCCGGCAGGCGCTCCTTCATGATCCGCGGCAGTTGATGTTGCAGCGCCAGTCCATAAATGCCGCTCACCATCACGATCACGTAAACAACCACCAGGAGCGTCGTCATCGGCCCGCCGAGGCGAAAACCGCTGTGCAAAATGACGAGCGGGATGGTGAGCAAGGTCAGCCAGATGTGGGCGCGCAACCAGCGTTGCAAATTCCCAATGCGCCAGAGCACCACTTTTTTGCGAACGCCGAGCAGCGCGGCAAAGACGAAGATCGACAATGAGATCGCGCCGAAGATCAGACCGAGCGGCGTGCCGCCGACGCTGCGATGATCGGAAGGTTTTTGGACTAACGAATCCGGCAATCGCAATCCCGCCGGCAAGTTCTGGGGCGCGAAATTGCCAATGTAAAGCCACGCCGCCAAAGCCGTCGCGAGGAGAACAAAGATGAACCAGGGAGCGTGAGCGCGATTGAAAATGCGCATCGCTCACTCCGTGTGATGCGTTTTGCAGTGTCGCGCTGGTGACCATATTCGCTGAAGCAATTCGTCTTGCGCGAGAAACGTATCCCCGAAAAAGCGCTGCGGATCGACGCGCTTGGCCGCGTCATGGGGGCATGCATAAACACAGCTCGGGATGGACAGTTGCGTGCAAAGGTCGCAAGTGTTCGCCTTGTAGGCCGTCATTTTCTTCCTTTCGATCTTCACTTGCGCCGCCGCGCCGTCTTTGCCTTTGATCTCCGTTTTGATTTCTTTGATCGTCTCAAGCGGGTGCATGTTGATGTTGCCGTAAGGGCAAAGCTCCGCGCATTTGCCGCAGCCGATGCACCAATCCTCGATAATAATTTCGAGATTTTCTTTGCGCCGGATCGAACCGACCGGGCATTGCGTCATGCAAAGCGGATCGCGGCAAGATCGGCATGCCGTGGCCACGAGGAAATGGTCGTAGCGCAAGCCATCGCGCAACAATCGCGACACACCGTCATGTGCCGTAGCACACGCGCGCACGCATGCATCGCAGCGCGTGCAATTATCCAGATCGATGAGCAGAAGATTTTGTGCTTCGAACAGTCCTTGATTCAAAAAATCATCCAACCGAATGCCGGCCGGCACCATTTTCTGCTGATCCGAAGCGAGCCGCGCTGCGGCCACTGGCTCGAGTTGGGCGCGCACATCGGGAAATTTTTCCAGCATCAAATTGAATTCCGCCGCCGGCATCTTCACAACATCGACAGCGTCGAGCGCAGAGCAGGTCGCGGTGCGCTTGATCGAGCGAAGCAATCCGATCTCGCCGAAATAATCGCCGCGGCTTAGGTAGGTACGAACGATTTCGCCACCCGGCATGTGTTGCGAAACGCGAACCGCGCCTGAGCGAATCAAATAAAACGCATCCGCGTCTTCGCCTTCCTTGCAAATAATCTGGCCCTGATTGTATGAGACGAGCTCGACCTTCTGCCGCAAATGCTCGATGAATTCTTCACTCAATGTCGCGAACAGCGGCACGCTGCGGAGATGGCTGCTGAGGGAGCGTTCGCGATATTTCTTGTCCAGCTCGGCTTTGAATGAGGTGCCTTTGAATGTGGGCATCTTCACTTTTGTCGTCGCCTTCGTGACGTCCGACGGCTGCCGATTGCCCACGAGCATGTCAAGAATGACGCGCAACATTTCCACCATGACGCATGGCTCGCGCGTCTGGACTGTGGCGGAGCGCGGTTGATACGTGCGGCACGTCATCTCGCCGAAAAGATCGCCCGGGCCGAGCTGCGCCAGCGGCCGATGCACCGGAAGATCGACATCGGCGTCGATGCCGATGAATTGGCGTTGATGCGCTTCGGCGCGGCGATCCTCAGCGTCGGTGGCGAGAAAACTTTTCATCTGCGCAAAACTGCGGCCGAAAAAACCGGTCGCGGGCCGGTTGCGCAAATGGGCGAGCGGGTTATCGATGAAAATATCAACCGTGCCGGAGACGATGTAGTAGGCCGTGGAACCGAACTCGCCTTCGCGGCAGACGATCTCGCCTTTGCGAAATCGGTGCTCGACGGCGGCGCCTTTGCCCCAGTTCTCCAGCTGTGCTCGCGGAATTTCCTTCAGCGCTGGCAGATACTCCAGTAGCTGATCAATCGTCAGCGACTCACCCGTCGTGAGTTTCTTAACCGTCTCGGCCATACGCGCGGATTGAACGCAACCATAAAGCGCCGTTGACTGACGAGAAAGCAATTTCCCTGACGTGCTTCTACGCCAACGATAATTGTAGGGCAGGCGCATCGCCTGCCTTCGCTGACGTGAATTCGGCAAGCGGAGCGCTTGCCCTACAAGCGTATCAATGCTGCGACCTAAACGTTCGTGTCCCTCGTCGTCGGACTCGGCTTGTAAATCGAGCCGATGATCGCGCCGGCCACGATCATCTCGATCAAACCGCCGAGGGTCCAATACACGATCAATTTTCCGGGAAACGGTTGCAGGTAGTACATCATCAAGCGCGCACCAAAGGCGAGAATCTCCAGCATGATGCCAAGTTTAATTCCCGCAGCGATGCCGCCTCCCGCGAAACCGCTGGCGAAGATCAGCACAATTGCAAAGGTCAATATGGCCAAACCGATGAATAGCCAAGGCATGCGGATCATCATTTCGTTCTGCGGTCTCCATAAGGTGGACGTTTGGTCATAAACGCCTTTCATAAATACACCATTAAACAGCCATCCCCACAGGAACATGAAGATGAATGCGGCGATGAATGCGAAGAAAAATTCTTTCCAGTTCATAGTTTTTTAACGTTTACACTGATTCGTCCTGAAAAACCCTGATCGTTCATTGCAAAATCCCATTCAACCTGTCGATCCAAATTGCGGAAACAAGGCAAAGCTCGGCCGCCAATTCTTTCGCTCCGCTACTCGCGCAGCCCTGGAATGTGACCGTAGCCCACAAACATCGGGCGCAACTTGCCTTCGTCGGTTTTTCCGCCGCGCTCAATTCTAAAATCAAAGACGCTCACTCCATAGCGCGACTCCCCTTGATAAATTCGGCCGTCGCTGGCGCCCACCATGACGCGTTGTCCGGTTTTTCTTTCGCGGCCAAGATAAATCATCGCGTGGGTAATCGGTGGATCGCGTTCGATTGAATAGGTACCGGTCCAGAAAAGCAGGTCGCCGGGTTTCAAGTTTTCCAGTTCGAATGAGTCGTCCTTTTGACTCAGTACCGGCTCGAATCTCCGGGCCCGCCGCAACCAAACATATTGCTCGCTCGAATCCCGCGGCACATCGTCCACGCCATTTTGTTTAAGCACAAAATAAACAAAACCGGAACAATCCATGCCGCCAGTCGCAGGATCGGCGGAACCGTATTTGTAGTCGAGATTACGCGTAGTCAGCTCGAGTGCGCTGACGAGAAGCTTCTGCACGTTTGCCGGATAATCTTCAAAACCCTTAATCGCATCTGGGGATAACGTCGCATTCGGCGCGCCGCGTTTTTTTAAACCTGCCGGAGATGGTGATTCCGGCGGCCGTGTCGGCGACTTCTCAGGCGCCGTGATCGGGGAAGCGGTCACGCTGGGAGTTGCCGATGCTAGTGGCGTTTCGCCTGGCGCTGGCGTTGGCGACGGTTTCTTTCTCCGTCCCGGTGACATACTCGGCGATGCCGTAGCGGAGGATTTTTTCCTTTTGCTTGGCGGGGCAACGGATGGTGTGGGCGACTCGTTTGGCGGGGGAGGCGAAGATTTCCTTTTCGGCGAAGGGCTCGGCGAAGGCGACGTCCTCTTTACAGACCGCTTCTTTTTTCGCGGCGGCGTAGGAGTCGGCGTCGAAAAAATCTTTTTGATGCTGTCGGCCAGTGATTGCTCGGCCGCGCGCGTCGGCAGAACCGTGGAAACCGCGAGCACGATCATCAATATGATGCGAAGTAGCATTGCGAAAAGCTTTGACGGAATGGAGTTGTGATTTCTTGAGCGCATCCTGTCTTGGATGACCGCTGAACACATCTCGCCTTCGCGTAGAATGACGCCAGTGTTAATTTCGGACTAATGAAATCGATTCGCGCCGCCATTTTCCTGCTTATCTTCCCTGCATTTCCCGGGGTTTCTTCCGCCCAGATCGACCGCATCACCGGAAAAAATTTCGCTACGCGATCGGAAGTGCTGGCCCGGCATGGAATCGTTTGCACGAGCGTGCCCGCCGCGACGCAGGTCGGAGTCGACATTCTGAAACGCGGCGGCAGCGCAGTGGATGCGGCCATTGCCGCGAACGCGACGCTCGGTTTGATGGAGCCAGTCTCGAACGGAATCGGCGGCGATCTTTTCGCCATCGTTTACAGCGCGAAGGAGAACAAGCTTTACGGGATCAACGGCAGCGGACGCTCGCCGCTTGGCTTGGGCTACAACCAAATGAAAGCCGAACTCGACAAGTTACATCGACAATCAATTCCGCCGACCGGCATGTTGCCGATCAGTGTTCCCGGAACAGTGGACGCGTGGGCCGAACTGCACAAGAAATTCGGCAAGCTCAGATTCGCGGACGATCTCGCGCCGGCGATTCGTTATGCCGAGGAGGGTTTTCCAGTGACGGAGCTGATTGCGTATTATTGGTCGTTCGGGCCGCGCCTTTATAAAGGACTGCCGGGCGCGTTTCTCGAGACTTACACGCTGGATGGCAAAGGGCGCACGCCGGCGAAAGGCGATATCTTCACAAATCCGGCGCTCGCGAAAACCCTTCGTTTGATCGGGGAGAAAGGGCGCGATGCTTTTTACAAAGGCGAGATCGCGGACAAGATCGATATGTTCATGCGCGATAACGGCGGGTTTTTGCGCAAAGTCGATCTTGAGAAGCATGCATCGACGTGGGTTGATCCCGTCTCAACTAACTACCGCGGCTATGATGTTTTCGAGCTGCCGCCGAACGGTCAGGGCATCGCCACGCTCCAGATGTTGAACATTCTCGAAGGCTTCGATCTCCGTTCGATGGGCCGTAATTCACCTGACGCGCTGCACACGATGATCGAAGCGAAGAAAATCGCTTGGGCAGATCGGGCGAAATTTTATGCCGATCCCGCATTCGCGAAAATTCCCCTAACCGGTCTGTTGTCGAAAGAATACGCGGCCGGGCGGCGAAAATTGATCGACCCGAATCACGCGGCCAAACATGTCGATGCCGGAAATCCGGACCGAGCCCGGACTTCTAGTGGATTGAACGAACACACAGCTGAGATGGCCGACTGGGGAACATGGAGCTCCGCTCGGTGCGCCCAGCGGATTTTCAACCCGCTGACATACGCAGAGAGCGGCCAGAATGTCCGCTGGGCGCACAGGCCACAGGCCTATGTTCCGGCGGGCGGCGGTCATAACGTGCTGGACGACGGCGACACGATTTACATGTGCACGGCCGATGATGAAGGCAACATGGTCTCGCTGATTCAAAGCAATTATCGCGGAATGGGCAGCGGCATCGTTGTACCCGGGCTCGGATTCATGTTTCAGGACCGTGGCGAACTGTTCTCCATGGAACCGGGGCACGCGAACGTGTACGCGCCGGGCAAACGCCCATTTCACACCATCATTCCGGGTTTCGTCATGAAAGACGGCAAACCGTGGGAAGTATTCGGCGTCATGGGCGGCGGGATGCAACCGCAAGGCCACGTCCAAGTGCTCTCCAACCAGATCGACTTCCGTTTGAACGTGCAGGAAGCGGGTGACGCCTCGCGGTGGCAACACGAAGGCGACAACGAGCCAACTGGCGAAAAAATGGAGAATGGTGGCTACGTCCAACTTGAAAGTGGCATTCCATATGAAAGCGCGCGCGAGTTGAAAAAACGCGGGCACGATGTGCGTTTCGATGTCGGTGGCTACGGCGGATATCAAGCCATCAAAGTGGAAATGCACGATGGTCAGCGCGTTTACGTCGGCGCGAGTGAATCACGCAAAGACGGCCAAGCAACGGGATATTAAATTCATTCAGAAAACGTCCCACACCGAATGAATATGGAGTTGGGGCGTGAGGAGGTGGGCCGTGTGGCGGAACAGGCTGGCTCAAGATTGCGTCCGGCGGTTTTTTGCAAGCCGATTCTGGCGATTGTCGCGATATGTTTCACGAGAGGCACGCTTCATATGGCTCAACAATCAGATGTTACCCAGCCAGAGCAGTTCATTTTTAAGGACGACGGTGCTTTCCCGAACAGCCGCTTGCCGCTGCTGCTGTATCGGCGGGCTCTCGCAACTGATAGCAAAGATCCGGCCTCGACCTTTGAACAACGTTTTGCGGCGAACAATTGGACTAATTCGTGGCGAGACGGCGTCTATTCTTTTCCTCACTATCACAGCACCTCACATGAAGTGCTCGGCGTTTACCGAGGTAGTGCCAAGTTGCAACTCGGTGGCGAGCATGGAAAGACTTTTGACGTGATGGCTAGTGATGTGATCGTCATTCCGGCCGGCGTGGCACATCAAAATCTCGATGCCAGTTCGGATTTCGGTGTGGTCGGAGCTTACCCTGGCGGACGCCAATGGGATTTGCTCCGTGGTCTGACAGGCGAACGGCCAAAGGCCGACCGCAACATCGCTGCTCTGCCCTTGCCGGACGACGATCCGCTTTATGGCAGCCAGGGTCCGTTAGGACGGATTTGGCAATAGGGCTCTCACCGCGGAGATCGCGATCCACCTTGCGCTCGCCTCTACCATCGCCCACCATGCGCGACATGGGCGAGGAAGCGATGTTGATCCAGAGCGCGGAACGCGTGGATCATCAGCTCGTCCGCGCCATGGGTATTCCGGCCCTGACCGCGAATATCGTTAACTCCACAATTGGCGCGGGCATTTTCGTTTTGCCAGCGCTGGTGGCGAAAGGTCTGGGTCCAGCGGCGCCGCTTGCGTTTGTCGTGTGCGCGGTGGCGATGCTGTTGTTTGTTACTTGTTTCGCAATCGCAGGCAGTCGCGTTTCGCTCACCGGCGGACTATACGCTTATGTCGAAGTTGCGTTCGGCAAATACATCGGATTTCTGGCAGGCGTCCTTTACGGCATCACCGCCGTCGCTGCGGTGGCGGGTGTAGTGAACGTCTTCGTGACTTCGTTGGTCGCGTTGCTGCCGCTGGGAACAAGCCCAATGACGCGATTCGTCATCATGCTGTTGGTTTTCGGTTCGCTCGTTGTCATCAACGTCCGCGGCGTGCGTGAGGGCGCCGGCGCGGTCACGGCCGTTACGATTGCGAAACTAATGCCAATTCTGCTCTTCGTTTGCGTTGGAATATTTTTTATTCAACCCGCGGCGATCGCGTGGCCCGGCTGGCCCGGAAGCAAGCCGTTAGGCGACAGTGTTATTCTTTTGATCTTCGCCTTCGTCGGAATCGAGGTCGGGCTAATTCCCAGTGGCGAAGTAAAGAACCCGGCGCGCACGGTTCCGCGGGCAGCCTACCTCGCGCTGCTCATTACGACCGTCCTGTACATCGCCATCCAACTCGTCGCGCAAGGGACTCTCGGCGCCGATCTGGCCAACCATCCTGACACGCCGCTCGCTGAAGCGGCCGCACATTTTCTGGGTAACCTCGGCCGCACCATTTTGCTAGCCGGCGCGACCATCTCCGCGTTCGGTTTCGTCACCAGCGACATCCTGAGCTCGCCGCGAATGATTTTCGCGTTCGGCCGCGACGGCGCGTTGCCGCTGTGGTTCGCGCATGTGCATCCGCGCTATCGTTCCCCCGATGTCGCGATCATCACCTACGCCGTGCTCGCGTTCGCTCTCTCCGTAACATCGACATTCGAAGCGCTAGCTATTCTCTCCAACGTCGCCGTCCTCTTGATGTATCTGCTCTGCTGCGCCGCCTGCTGGTTTCTGGTGCAACGCGACGTTCGCGCCGACGGTCAACCCTTCAATTTTCCCGGGATGAAAATCGTGCCCGCGCTCGCCATTATGGCAATCATCTGGATTCTCGCGCACGCGACGGTGCAGGAGTTTGCGGTGAATGGAATCCTGCTCATTGTCGCTTCAATTTTATATCTGCTTCGAACGAGGATTCGCCGGATCTAATTCTTGGGCGCCTTTAGCTCGGCCACTTTTTGTTCGGCGCGAGCGACGTCGGACTTTCGCGCGCTGCCCAAAGCGAGGAGCTTTTGCTGGCGTCGCAAATTGGTTTGCGCAACCTCAAGCTCGACACGCTCGCGTTCAGCGGCGGCTGCATGAGCCGCTTCGATCGCGTGCGCGAGCAATGTTTCGGCTTCAGCCAGTTCTCCTTTCGCGATTTCGCCGGCGGCCATCTGCTTTTCCTTTTGCACAATGTCTTCCTTCGCCCGCGCAAGCCGCGCGTTTTCCAGATCGGATTTTAAACGAACGACGCGAAGCGCACGTTGTTCTACCTCAACCTTCGAAAGCGCGCCGATTCTGTAAAGCCGGTCCGCCCCCGCCGCACTTCGCTTGGCTCGCTCCAAATTCTTTTCCAATTGCGCAAGAACGACATCCGCAGGTGACGCCGACGCCGTGCCATCAGGTAGCGGCTGATTCCCGCGATCGGGAATTAGCAACGGCGGTTCGATATCGAAAGAATCAACGTTGTCTGTTGTTGAATCTTCCTGAGCGACGGCAGTGACCACAAGTGCGGCCGAAAAGAAAAAGGCGAGCCCCCGGCTCATGCGCTAAATATACCACCGAATCTTGCACCGCCGCTAGACTAACCCCTCTTCGGAATTTTGTCGTTTCGACGAGAAGGCCCCGGGATGTGGATCGCGATTTGCGCGCGCAGCGGCCACACTTTGCCGTTATCGCCGGACTGCGACTCGATCTAACACGTACATAACTGCACACGACCGCTGGGTTGCCCGGCTGGCAATCGACCCCGCGCGCGCGCCGATTTGGCTTCGAAGCGCGCCATCCGGTCGCATTGTAACCGGCGCTAAATGGCCGGGTCCGTCCTGATGCAAAAATCGTAGCGCCGCTTGCCGGGGCGCTATCTACCTTCCCAATTAAGTTCTTGCTTCGGGCGCGCCGCGACCTTTGCGTCCCTTTGTGCGAGCTTCTAGCAATCTCGGTTTCACAGCTTCGCAATTGCGCCTGCTACGGGCATTGAAAACGCCAGCCGGCATTCAGAAGTTTCTCGATGAATTGCCTTACAATCTCAGCTACACCGCGCGCTCGCCGGGTAAAGTTTTGCATGATTGCACCGCGTCTTGCCTCGAGGGCGGAATTTTTGCCGCCGCTGCACTGCGCGTGCTCGGGTTTCCTCCTCTCATTTTCGATCTTGAGGCAGACCACGACACCGATCATGTCGTTGCGGTTTTCAAAGTGCGCGGGCACTGGGGCGCGGTCGCGAAATCGAACTTCACCGGATGCCGTTATCGCGAGCCGGTTTATCGCAGCCTGAGAGAGCTGGCCATGAGCTACTTTAACATTTACTTTAACCTGCGTTTTGAACGCACGCTGCGACGCTACTCGCGTCCGGTGAATCTCGTGCGATTCGATCGACTCAACTGGATGACGACAGACAAACCGATCTGGTTCATCGCCGAGTATCTGTGCGAAATTCCACACATCCCGCTGCTAACATCGGCAATGGAACGGAATCTGACTCGGGTCGATCTGCGCACCGCCCGTGGCGAAATGGTCGGTCACAGGAAGAGGTGAATCCCGCCGCAGAGTGAGATTGGGCAGATCTAGGGAGGGCACGCGCATCGCGTGCAGCGTTCGGCGCCCTCGCCGAACACACTCGAACGCAACACGACCCGGCTTGGATTAGCGCAAAGAGACGCTGGCGAGGGCGCCAGCGTCAGCACGCGATGCGCATGCGCTGCCCAAACCACAGATGCGCTCGGCTATATCGTCCGCTTCCTGTTCCAGCGGCGCTTCATGATAACCGATCATGGCGCATTGAAAGATGTAGCTCCGAAGAAAGGGAAGGATGCCACCGAGTCGCTCGTATTGCGCCGTGTGAGCGAGCTCGTGCGCAAGAAGATGTCGATCTTCGCCGTAATCGGATCGAATAAAAATGCCGTAACCCAATGTGAGGCCCCGGGGGGCCGTCGGGAGAAAATTCATCGCGTCGCATGCGGCTTTTAAAATCGGATGCGTCGGCGATGGAATCGCATCCACTCGCAACACGTGGACGCGTTCCGGCCCCTGCACGCCGGCTGTTATCGCGTCAGCGATTTCTTCTTTGGAAAGGGCGACGCCCTCGTCCAGTACCCGCTTCTCTTGTTCGGTAGCCCAATCGGTCGCCAGGGGCAGCAAGATTTCCAGATGTCCGGCGAGCCACGAGCGATGCACATCGGATTACTGAAGCAAGAACCTGGCCAGACAGCCGACGGTACCGCCTAGCTCTGCCGCCTCATCGCTACTACTGCATCCGGACTCGTCGAGGATTGAACGCGTCTGTGCCAGTCGCGAGATTTTCGGTTTGACAGAAACACCCTACAAAATTTCGCCGGTCAAACTATGTTGGAGCATGCGCATACAGGTTTACGGGTGCAATCATATCGCCATTGAGGTGGACGACATCAAAAAGGCGGTCGCGTTTTATAAAGATGTTTTTAATCTCGAGCAGATGAGCGGCGGCGAAGGTGATGCGTTTTTCAAGCTTGGCGAGCACCAGTTTCTCGCCGTCTTTGAAGTGGACAAAGTGCAGCCAGCAAATTTGCGGCACTTTGGAATTATGGTTCGCGACGAAGAGCAGTTGGCCGAAGTGCGCAAGAAACTAACCAGCAAATACAAGTTAAAACTGGAGCCGCCGTTTCGGTGCGACTTCCGCGACCCGTGGGGGAACCGCATCCAGGTTGTCGATCTTCACGACGAATCGCTCATCTGGCTTTTGCCTTATCGCGACGTGCAAAAGGCTGGAATCAAATTTTCCGAGAAGTCGTGACGATGCCGCTTGTTCTGGAACGTTGCACCGTTCGCGGCTGGCAATTGGACGATGCTCCCGATCTCGCCAAACAGGCGAATAATCGCAGAGTATGGCTGGGATTGCGTGACTTATTTCCGCATCCCTACACCATCGAGCACGCGAATGAATTTCTGCAGAGTGTAACCACGAAGAAACCGCCCACGGAATTTTGTATCGACATCGACGGGGCGGCTGTTGGTGAAATCGGAATCCGCATCGGCGAAGATGTCCACCGTTATACCGGTGAACTCGGTTACTGGCTGAGCGAAGATTTCTGTGGGCACGGCATCACCAGTGAAGCGGTCCCGGCTGTAATCGAATACTGTTTTGAAAATTTTCCCCTGCGGCGCATTTATGCCGAGCCGTACGCGAACAATCCTGCCTCGGCACGCGTGCTCGAAAAAGCCGGGTTTGCTTTGGAGGGGCGATTGAAGAACAACGTGTTCAAAGACGGACAGGTTCTTGATTCGCTCCTCTATGCCGGAATCAGGTAGCGCTTGATACGAATCGGTGCGCGTCGACCCCGGCGAGCGAACCGCAACGCCATCTCACGCCCGTGAGCAAGGCGCGCGACATCGAGCGCATTGTCGCGCTTCGATAAAATCTCGGGTTACCTGCGAAAAAACGATCTGCTCGTTTTCAATTCAAGGCGCAGGCTGCCAGCATCGTTGCCCGGCTGCGATTGCGGAGCCGCACACGGTCGGTGCATGGAAGTGACGCTCGGTGTCATAAGAGCACGGCGTTTTACTCAAACTCGCGACCCAATTTTGGCCTTTTTCACTTTCGTTTCGCTCTTCACCTCGTAAAATCGCGCGATTTTTCGAACCGTGAGATGCAACCAAGCATTTGTAATTCTTCTTCTGTGCGGGATAACCGGGGCGGCTTACGCAGACAAGAACGACAAATTCATCGTCAATACGCGTGGGCGTTTCTACGTCGAAGCCCTGCCTTACCTCAAAAAGGGAACGGAATTGCTCGACAAGGGCGACATGCAGAGCGCGCGGCAATGCTTTGACGCGGCGATTCGAATCGATAAAAACTTATGGCCGGCCTACATTGACCGCGCCGAGGTCTTCGCCCATGCAGGCCAATGGGAGCTTGCCCTTCAGGACTGTAATACGACAGCGCACTTACGACCCGACTTCTATCGCACCTTTATCATCCGGGCGACCATCTATCGTCGTATTGGTCGATGCCGCGACGGCCTTCTGGATCTGGACAGAGTCATCTCCTTTCACGGCAATCCGGAGACTGACGCGCTGGCTCTGAGCCGGAGGGCCTTGCTTCGCGCCACTTGCCCGGACGCTACAGTTCGTGACCCGAAGTTGGCGTTGGCCGATGCCAAGCAGGCCTGCAACCTCACTGCCTGGAGAAAAGCCAGCTATATCGGCACGCTCGGCCTTGCTTGCGCTGCCAATGGCGACTTTGATGCCGCCATTCGCTATGAGCAACAAGCGATCAACAGTGGAAAGTATACCGATCAAGAATTGCGAAACGCGAAACAGCGGCTTTTGCACTACGAGCATCACCAGCCACATTAACGGCCGCAGATTTACACTTTCCAATCAATCAACCGCCTTTGCTTCGCGATGAACGTGGGGGACCGCTGGTAATGTCATCTTGTATGGAGTCGGAAAATCTGTATACCCGCAATCGTCAATTACAATCGAGAATCAATAGTCAAAGGAGCTAGAGTAGTCTTAGAAAGCTGTTATTTGCAAGCGGGGCAGCGACCTCTTCATTGATTCTCTATGGGGGGCATCAGGTTGATCTTTGGTTGAACCTGAGCAGCCTTTGTTCAACCTGAGATGCTTTCCTTCATCATTCCAGCCTACAACGAAGAGCTCGAGCTTCCATCGACGATCGCTGCGATTAAAGAGGCCACGGGACGAGATCGACAATATGAGATCATCGTGGTCGATGATGCATCGACGGACGCGACAGCAGAGGTAGCGAAAGATGCCGGCGCGAAAGTCGTGTCGATTAATCGCCGCCAAATCGCGGCCGCACGCAATGCCGGCGCGCACACTGCCCGCGGCGATATTTTGTTCTTTGTCGATGCCGATACGCGCATCAATCCGAGGAATATTGTCGATGCAATCGCGGCGCTCGCAGCTGGTTATTCAGGCGGCAGTGCGCGCGTTGCTATGGGCGGCGCCATTCCGCTTTGGGCGCGGGTTCTTCTGAAAATCTTCTGCACAATTTACTTCGGGCTAAATCTCGGCGCTGGCGCCTTCCTTTTCACTACTCGACAGAATTTCAACGCGAGCGGCGGATTCAGTGAAGAACTTTTCGTCAGCGAAGAAGTCTTTTTCAGTCTCGCGCTCCGGAAACTTGGCAGGTTCAAAATTCTGCCCGAACCGATTATTACGTCGGGGCGGAAGTTGCGGATGTATTCGGGGCGTGAACTTTTAGCGAAGGTGTTCCCCGTGATAATCGGCGGAAAGCGCACGGTCCGCTCCCGCGACAAGCTTGATCTTTGGTACAATGGCAAACGCGAGACAAGTCCGGTCGCCGCGGCGACACGGACTCGTCCTGCGGCGAGATCGACATGAAGAATTCGCGCATCTCAATCGCTGCGACACCGGAAGCGATCCGCCGCTGTCACCCCGTGATGCGGGAGTTGCGGACACATCTTCAGAATGCCGAGAGATTTGTCGAGTGCGTGCAGCGGCAGCAAAAAGGCGGTTATCTCCTAGCCTTTTTGGAATCGGAGAGCGAAGTTCGCGCCGTGGCCGGCTACCGTTTTCTGGAGAAGCTGTTCTCGGGAAGGTTCTTGTACATTGATGACCTGGTGGCGCGCGAAATCGACCGGTCGCAAGGCTACGGCGGTCAGCTATTTGACTGGTTGATCGAACAAGGGCGCGAGCACGGTTGCGAAAATCTTGAGCTTGATTCGGGCGTGCAGCGGTTTGATGCCCACCGTTTTTACTTAGTCAAAGGCATGCAAATTTCCGCTCACCATTTCAAAATTGAGATTGGCCACGAACGTTGAACATGAGGAACGACAGTCCGTGGATCGAAATTTGTCCTGGAATCAAGCGCCAGACGGTGACGAGTGGAAAAACCATGTATCAAATGCTGGCGGTGCTCGATGCCGGCAGCAAAATGCCGGAGCATCAACACCCACAGGAGCAGATCGTGCATATTTTGGAAGGCCGCATGAAGCTGATCGTCAACGGAACGCCCCACGAGCTGACCGCAGGCGATTCATTTTATCTTGCGAGCAACGTGCCGCACGGAGTGGAGACGATCGAAGACACGCGCGTACTCGATACCTTCAGCCCGCCGCGCGACGAATATCTCGCGCTCGACGAAGCAACGCGGAAGCTGCTGTAGGCACCGCCCCGTGGGCGGTCGGGGAAAGGACGGCCCGCAGGGCCGTGGCTATAATCGATTTCGCTGTGGCGGAAAAGCTTGGCATCCCGCGGTGGCGCCGGATAGCCTCATCGTCTAACCAAACAAAAACCCATGCTACACATTATCTGGTCGATCATTGTCGGCTTTATTATCGGTTGGATTGCGCGCGCCGTTATGCCAGGCGCGCAACATCTCGGTTTCATCGCCACCACGCTGCTCGGCATCGGCGGCTCGATCGTCGGTGGCTTGATCGCGCGGATTTTCTCCAAGCCCGCTCCTGGCTCCGCCTTTCACCCAGCCGGATTCATTTTGTCGATCATCGGTGCGATTATTCTGCTCTTTATCTGGATAAAATTGGTGCCAGCCTAGCGAACCGGAGACGCGCGATCGCAGCCGGACACTACAACTGGCTGGGATTCTGGCGAAACCGTTGGACACCATTCTATTGCGTAGTGTCAACGCCCTACTGATCGCGCTACTTGCGATTCTGCGTTCTTGGTCTAAAATAAGCGTTTCGAAATGGCAGAGAACATCGAAACATTGGACCTCAAGGAGTTTCAACTGCACGGGAAGGATACGGGAAGCGCGGACGTTCAGGTCGCGCTTCTGACACGCCGGATCGCGCAGCTCACGGAGCACTTGAAGAGCCACACTAAAGACCACTCCTCGCGCCGCGGCCTCTTAAAAATGGTCGCCCAGCGCCGGAGTCTGCTCGATTATTTGAGCCGGTCGCAAGCGGAACGCTACAAGAAGTTGATTGACAGGTTAAACCTGCGGAAATAGCCGCAGCTTAGATGTCGATTTTAGGTCCGCGTTTTCCGTTCGAAGCCGATTCGAAAATAACAACAACGCGATAACCAGATCGTTGGTCCGCCCTGGATTTTAGGTTTTAGTTTCGCACCGTCCCGCAGCGGCGGGACGGGATCGGGTTTAAAACCTACAGTCAGGGTGACCGGCCTGGAAGTCGCACATCCAGGAAAATATATGCAACAGAAGGTCACGGCGCAGATCGGCGCCACGAATATCTCCATTGAAACCGGCAAAGTCGCCAAACTCGCCGATGGCGCGGTCATCGTTTCATGCGGTGACACCGTCATTCTCGCGAGCGCAGTCTCGGCCACTGTCATTAAGGAAGGCCAGGATTTTTTCCCGCTCACGGTCGATTATCGCGAAAAAGCGGCTGCCGCCGGAAAATTTCCGGGCGGCTATTTTAAGCGCGAAGGCCGCCCGACGGAAAAGGAAACGCTCACCTCCCGCATGATCGATCGGCCGCTGCGGCCGCTCTTTCCGCAAGGTTATTTTTATGACACGCAGATCATCTCGATCTTGCTCAGCGCGGATGGCGAAAACGATCCTGACATTCTGGCGATGAATGGGGCGTCGGCTGCGCTTTGCATTTCGGATATTCCGTTTGCTGGACCGATCGGCGCCGTGCGCGTCGGCCGGATCAACGGGCAATTTGTCGCCAACCCGACGCACACCGAGCGCGAACAAAGCGATCTCGATCTTGTTTATGTCGGCACGGAAAATGACATCATCATGATTGAAGGCGCGGCTAACGAAGTCCCAGAAGCCGATTTCGTGAAGGCACTGGAGTTTGCACATGGTCATGCGCGCGAGATGATCGGGATTCAAAAGGATCTGGCGTCGCAAATCGGCAAGCTAAAACGCGAGATGCCGCTGCTCACCGTCAAGCAAGAGCTGCTCGATATCGCCTATCAAGTTGCAGGGAACCGGATTGAGAACGCGCTTTATAGCGAAGGAAAAATCGCTCGAACGAAAGCGGTCGAGGCGCTGCGCGAAGAAGTGAAGGCGTCGATCCTGGGAAAATATCCAGAGGCAGACGCATTCTCTATTTCCCAAGCGTTCGATTACGTGCAGAAAAAGGCGTTCCGCATCAGCATTCTTGAGAAGCAAAAGCGGCTCGATGGCCGTGGCTATCAAGATTTGCGGCCGATCACATGCGAAGTCGGAGTCTTGCCGCGGGCGCATGGCTCGGCCATTTTCCAGCGAGGCGAAACACAGGCGCTCACGCTTGCGACACTCGCGCCGATCGAGGAAGCGCAAATGCTCGATGCCTACGGCGGCGGAGAACAATCAAAGCGTTTCATTTTGCATTATAATTTTCCGCCGTTCAGCGTGGGCGAAACCGGCCGCACCGGCGGACCCGGCCGGCGGGAGATTGGTCACGGCGCGCTGGCCGAGCGCTCGCTGGAGCCGCTGGTGCCGAGCGAAAACGATTTTCGTTACGCCATTCGCATCTCGAGCGAGATCATGGAATCAAACGGCTCAACCTCGATGGCGAGCGTTTGCGGCGGAATGCTCGCGTTGATGGATGCCGGCGTGCCGATGAAAGGGACTGTCGCCGGAATTTCCGTCGGACTCGTCACCGAGCATGGCGAAGACCGGCAATTGAAACGTTACGAGTTGCTGACCGACATCATCGGTTCCGAAGATCACTTCGGCGACATGGACTTCAAACTCTGCGGAACAGATAACGGTGTCACCGGTTTTCAGCTTGATCTGAAACTCCCCGGCGTCAGCCACAAAATCATGGCCGAAGCGATCGGCCGCGCGACAGAAGCGCGCTCGAAAATTCTCGACATCATGCGCGCCAAAATCGACAAGCCGCGGTCAGAATTATCGAAATACGCGCCGCGTATCGAGACGATCAAAATTAATCCGGAGAAAATTGGTGCGCTCATCGGCCCCGGCGGCAAAACCATTAAGGGCATCGTCGCCGAAACCGGCGCGGAAATTAACATCGAGGACGATGGTTCGGTGCACATTTACGCGACGAGCGGCGAATCGATGCAGCGCGCGAAAGAAATTATCGGCAGCATGACCAAAGAAATTGAAATCGGCACCACTTATCAAGGGCGGGTCGTCTCGACGAAAGAGTTCGGCGCATTTGTCGAAGTTCTTCCGGGCAAGGAGGGTCTCGTCCACATTTCCGAGCTGGCCGATTTCCGCGTCAAACGCACCGAGGACGTGGTCAAAGCGGGCGACGTGATTTGGGTCAAATGCATCGGCATCGACGATAAAGGCCGCGTAAAACTTTCCCGCAAAGCCGCGCTCAAAGAACGCGCCGAAAAAGAAACCCAACAGGCCGTGGCGTAGCGTTTGTCATTCCGAACGGAGTCGAGAAATCTCTCCATGCTTTGAGGGATCGAGGTCCGACTCGCTTTGCGCTTCGCTCAGTGCAGGCCTTCGTTACACTCAGGATGGCAATGTCGTGAACCCATGACTACGTCCGCTCGACTTTCCTACGGTGTGCTGGCTCTTACCCTTGTACTGGCGGGATGGCTGCGTCTCGGCCCGCCGCTGCTGGCCGTGTTGTTTTCCTACTTCGCGTTGCGCAAACTGCTCGCGCTCACAAAAAGAAAATGGCTCGCATTCATCTTGTTTGTGCTTGTTCTCGGAGGGATCCTCTATGGCGCAGCCTACTTCACTCGCGCCGCCATCCGCGAATTGCCCGAGATCGCGGACAGTTCTCTTCCCTCGGCGAATGCGTGGGCCCAAGCCCGGCAGATTGAACTACCCTTTACTGATTTCGATAGCCTCAGGGCCTTCGTCATTGAAGCGTTTAAGCAAGAAGCCGACTACTTAAAAAACGTCGCTAACTTCGCTAGAAGCGCAACCACTGTTCTGGTGTTCGTTGCCATTGGAATTGTCGCGGCGATGAGCCTGTTCTTGAACAGCCAACTGGACCTTTCCCGCAAGGTTCCAGCCTCCAAGGGCAATCTCTATTCGGTTTTTGGTGGCGAAATCTCCGCCCGTTTCCACGATTTCTACCAGAGCTTTGCCACAGTTATGGGCGCACAGATTACGATATCGCTCATCAACACGGTCCTGACCGCTATTTTTGTCCTGGTTGTTCGTCTGCCAAACGCGCCGCTGCTCCTCGCGGTGACTTTTCTCTGTGGCCTGCTGCCCATCGTCGGAAACCTGGTCAGCAATACGATCATCTTGTGCATTGCCTTCACGGTGTCTCTGAAAACGGCGATTGTGGCTCTCATTTTCCTGATCGCGATCCATAAACTGGAGTATTTTCTCAACAGCAAGATCATCGGCCATCGCATCCGCAATCCTGTTTGGCTGACGTTGCTCGGGCTGATTATTGGCGAAAGACTGATGGGCATTCCCGGAATGGTCCTCGCGCCTGTCGTGTTGAACTACCTCCGTGTGGAAATGTCAAAGGTCGAAATGCAACCTGAACAATGAAAGCCGGTTTTCTTGAGAAACTTATCGGTCGCTTGGGAAAAATTGGGCCCGAGGAGGTGCAAAATTATTTTCTGCGGTTGGCGCAGGAGAAAGGTTTTCTCGAAACCGTTTTCAACTCGATCCAGGAAGGGATCATCGTGACTGATTCAAACGGTCGCATCACTTACCTTAACGAAGCGGCGTGCGAATTGTTCGGACTCGAAGCGGAAAATTCGATTGGCAAACGACTGGACGAGCGCGTGCGTGGGCTCGATTGGGACTCGCTAACAAGAAGTGGTGGGCCGGTCAGTCGCGACATGGAAATTTTTTATCCAGCGAATCGTTTCATAAATTTCTACATCGTGCCGCTGTTGATCGAATCACGTGAACCTGTAGCCAGGGATGCTGTCCCCGGCCGGTCGAGGTCAGCGCCTACTATCCCTGATGAACCGCAGTCGACGACTGCAGCTACAGCTGAGCGCGTCGGTCATGCGATCATCTTGCGCGACATCACCGAGAGCCGGCGCAGCGCGCAACAAACGCTCGAATCGGAGCGGCTCAACGCGCTCACTTTGCTCGCGGCCGGCGTCGCCCACGAGATCGGCAACCCGCTTAACTCGCTCAACATTCATTTGCAATTAATGGAGCGACAGGCACGCAAACTTGATGACGGGCAGCGTGCCGAACTCCAGGAATCCATCGACGTGGCGCGCGCTGAAATTAATCGACTCGACTCCATCGTCACACAGTTCCTGCGGGCAATCAGGCCAACGCGGCCACACCTGCAGCGTGAAAACATCAACGCGATCGTGGAAGAAGCGGTGCGTTTTCTTGCGCCAGAGATCAAGGACCGCGACGTCGTGGTAGAGCAGGAATTGCGCGCCGACCTGCCAATGCTCGAGCTGGACCGCGACCAGATGAAACAGGCGTTTTACAACGTCATCAAAAACAGTTTCGAGGCGATGAAGCGTCGCGGAATTCTGCGTATCCGCACAGACATGGACGAATCGCACGCCATCATTCGGTTCACGGACACGGGCGGCGGCATTTCTGCAGAAAACCTAAGCCATGTATTCGAACCGTATTTCACGACCAAACCGAGCGGCACCGGTCTGGGTCTCCTGATTGTGCGCCGCATTGTGCGCGAACACGGCGGTGAACTCTCTATCGAAAGCAACGAAGGTAAAGGCCTCACACTCACCATTCGCCTCCCGTACATCGACAAGCGCGTGCGCATGCTGGAAGCAGGTGCGCCGCAAAAAGACTGACTTAAGGCGTTGTTAATCGGCGTCGAAGACTTTTTTCAACCACGCTTCGAACTGGCGAAAGAGAAGGCCGAGATAAGCGCCGGACGATTCCCTGAATAGCTCGACGATGCGCGGGCTCAGATCTTGCCTGGGCTCATCAATCGTGCCGGACAGATGCACAGTCGTCCAGAGATAGCCGCTGCGCTCATGGCCGAAGACCTCTTCCGGGTTCGGCAGCCAATCGAGGTATTGGCGGGCGAGTCCGAGCTGAATTGCGCCGTCTAATGAGCGGTGATCGATCAGGATTGATCCCTCGATCCGAAATTTACCTTTTTCTTCGATAGCGATCTCCTTGAGGTCGATCTCCGGATAGCGCCACGCAAACCTGAAGGAGCACTCATTTAGCTCCAAATGCTCGAACGATTTCTTCTGCGCGAGTTCGGCGAGCTTTTCCAGAGGAGGGAAGTTGTCGATCCGCGCATTACGGACGCTCAATTCGCCCTCGCCGGAAGAGCTTTCCAGCTTTGGATTTTCTCCCAACCAATGGACTTCGCCTGACGCGCTGCCATTGAAACGGCCCGTCCACGTCGCCGGCAGCCAAGGCCGAATCGGCATGCGGTCAAAAGTCCCCCTGAAATCGATATTTTTATTTTTACCGATGCCAGCGTTTGCCTGTGCATGAATGCTTCCCTCGCTACCTGAATTTGATACGAGATCGACATCGTAAAGCGTAAGCAACTTTCTCGTGATGAGAAGATGCGCGCCGCGCAGATAGAGATCGGGAATCGGCGCCATCCTCAGCCTGCCGCCGGTCGCTTGATACTCAAAATCGCGACCGTGCGGTGTGATCAACAGTCGCGTCCCGAAAAATCCCACTCGCTCGCCGCGGAGGCGCCAAGTCACGTCCGCCGTTTCCGTTTCGATCCGCTTGAGATAAACGCGATTCGGCAAAATGGCCGAGAACCACGGCTTGGATGGCGACGCTTCTGGGACCGCTTTGTAAACGTGGATCTGGACCGCCCCTGACTGGACGTGGAGGTCGTCAAATTGCCAACGGCGAAGGAACAGGCCGAGCGGATTAAACTTCGCGGCGATGGCGCGCGCATCGAGCGCTTGCATCGCTTTGCGGCCGTCCTGCGCCTGAAAATGCTCGCTCGTAGCAGTGAGAAATCCGGTTCGCCGTATTGGCGCATAGCGTCCGCTCGGGAAGTGCAAACCTTTCGCGGTTTCGTTTTCCAGCGATGCACGAAATTGTTCGCTATCTAGATAATGAGTAAAACGCGCGTTGCCGAACACGATCGCAAACACGCTGGCCAGCGAGGCAACCACTGCGATCGCGAGGGACCGGCGGCGGAAAATAACGCGCATGTTCGACCATTAATGCGCGTTTCGAGTTTCGGAAATCGAATGTCCTGAGACGGCCAGCTCATTGGCATTCGATTTCATATTGAATAGGTTCTCAATGAACCACTGACTCAGTTTCGAAAATCGCATGTGGATCGCCCCCGCTCATTATTCAATACAGCGCGTCGAACGTGCCGATTCTGCAAATCGGCTTGAGCAGCAAAACGCTTTCCGAGCAGCAGCTCTACGATCTCGGCTTAAATTTCATCCGCACACAGCTCGCCACCGTGCAAGGCACGCACGTGCCGTTGCCCTACGGCGGAAAATCACGCCAGATCATGGTGGATATCGATCCGGCGAAACTTTACGGCAAGGGACTCTCACCCACCGATGTGAGCAATGCGATTAACGTGCAAAACGTCATCCTGCCGGCCGGCACGCAAAAAATCGGTGACCGCGAATATAACGTGCGGCTCAACTCCAGCCCCGAGGTCTTGCAAGTCCTTAACGACTTGCCGATCAAGCAGGTGAACGGCGCGGTGGTTTACATCCGCGACGTCGCCCAGGTGCGCGATGGCTTCGCGGTGCAGACCAACATTGTCGCGCAAAACCGGATTCGCTCCGCGTTGCTTACCGTTTTGAAAAGCGCGAGCGCGTCCACCATCGACATCATCAAGCGCGTGAAGCAAGCGCTGCCGCGCATTCAGGCGACACTGCCAAAGGAGCTCGAGCTGACCCAACTGTTCGATCAATCGATTTTCGTGCGCGCGGCCATCAACGGCGTTTTGCGCGAAGGTGTGATCGCAGCCTGTCTGACCGCGCTGATGATTCTCCTTTTTCTGGGAAATTGGCGCTCGACGGCGCGATGCAGATCGCGGTGCCGGCGTTCGTCTCGACCCTGTGCATCTGCATTGTCTTTGTGCCGATCTTTTTTCTAAGCGGTGTGGCCAAGTTTCTTTTTCAACTGCTGGCGATGGCGGTCATCTTCGTCATGCTCTCCTCTTATCTTCTTTCCCGTACCGTTGTCCCGACGATGGTGAAATTTCTGATGCGCGGGCATCTCGAGGAAATCGATATCAGTCTCGCTCACGGGTTCGGCGAGCACGGTGACAGCAAAGAGAAGATTGACCATGAACACCGTGAGGAACGCGCGAAACGCCCGAAGAAAGGATCACAGGGCTTTCTTGGAAAAGTCTTGGGATTCCTAAGCGGAATTCACGAGAGCTTCAAACGCGGTTTAGAAAAAGTGCGCGACCGCTACGTCGATGCGCTGCGCTGGTGCCTTGGGAATCGCAAGATCGTCTTTATCGCCATGGGCGCGATGGTGCTTATTTCACGTTGCGTGGTTCCGTTTCTTGGGCGCGATTTTTTTCCGGCGGTCGACGCCGGGCAATTCCGATTGCACGTGCGTGCACCCGCGGGAACGCGGCTCGAAGCGACGGAGGAGCGCTTTTCTCAAGTCGGTCGCGCCATTCGTGACGTGATTCCGCCTAACGAAATAGATAACGTGCTCGATAACATAGGTTTGCCAACGAGCGGAATTAATCTCGCTTTCAGCGACAACGCCACCATCGGTGAGGCTGACGGCGAAATTCTTGTCGCGCTCACTCCAAAGCGCAAGCCGACTGCGCAATACAGGCACATCCTGCGCGAGAAATTGCACCGCGATTTTCCGGACATGGAGTTTTTTTCGCCGCGCCGGATATCGTTAGCCAGATTTTGAATTTCGGGATTCCGGCGCCGATCGACATTCAGGTGACGGGACGCGATCCGAAAGGCTACGAGATTGCGAACGAAATCAAACAACGCGTCGCGCAAATCCCCGGCGCGGCCGATGTGCACGTGCACCAGGTTGTGCACGGTCCGGATTTGCGTGTGAATGTCGATCGCACCCGCGCGCAGCAGATTGGTCTCAGCCAAAACGACGTCGCGCGCACGATGTTGATTTCGCTCAGTTCGAGCGGCCAGGCGTCGCCGAACTTCTGGCTCAATTTTCAGAACGGCGTGAATTACCAGGTCGCTGTGCAAACGCCGCAATATAAAATGGGCACGCTGCAAGATTTGAAAAACACGCCGGTCGTGGCGCCCAATCTGCCGCGCCCGGAGTTGCTCGGGAACCTGGCCACGGTCGAGCGACGCGAATCACCGATCATTGTGAACCATTATGACGTGCAGCCCGTATTCGATGTACTCGCCAATGTGCAAGGCCGCGACCTCGGCGGCGTCGCCGATCAGATCAACAAGATTGTCGACCAAACGAGAAAGAATTTGCCGCGCGGAACATTTCTCAGCGCGCGCGGACAGGTGGACAGCATGAACAAATCGTTCGCCGGCATCGGCACCGGCATTCTCTTTGCGGTGGTGTTCGTTTACTTTTTAATGGCGGTCAATTTTCAATCCTGGACCGATCCGTTCATCATCATCATGGCGCTGCCCGCGCGTTGTGCGGCATCATCTGGATGCTCTTCATTACCGGCACCACGCTCAACGTGCCGTCGCTCACGGGCGCGATCATGGCCATCGGCGTCGCGACAGCGAACAGCATTTTGGTTGTCAGCTTCGCCAACGACGAACGTTGTGGAGAGCACCCGAAAAATTCGCATGACGCCGCGCTTTCGGCGGGCTTCACGCGGTTGCGTCCGGTCGCAATGACTGCGCTCGCCATGATCATCGGTATGTTGCCGTTCTCGTTTGGTCTTGGCGAAGGCGGCGAACAAAACGCGCCGCTCGGCCGTGCTGTCATTGGCGGTTTGATTTTCGCTACATTCGCCACGCTCTTTTTCGTCCCAGTTGTTTACAGCATGCTCCGCAAGGAGGAGTTTGTTTGCGACGAGGACGAACAGTTCGAGCGCGAAGAGCGGCGGGTGAGCACCGACGAGAAACAAGCGGAAGATGAATGACGCTGAAGATCGCAAACATCGTCACGACGGCACGGAAGATCGACAAACAGAAGACCGACAAGGTTGGGCGCGACTCCGAAAGGATTCGCGAGCGGAGCCGCCGGGCGCGCACACCGCAGAGCATCGTTCCTACCAGGCCGCCGGTGCGGAGCGTTGCCGTTTGGGGGCCGATCACCGCTGTCACATTGCTGGCGTTTCTTGTCACCATCGGCGTATGGCGGCGAATTCACGAGCGCGGCCAGGAAAAGGCGTTCACCAAACAAGCGACTCAAATCGAAGTGAACGTGGTGAGCGCGCAGCGCGACCGCAAGCCGAAGGAATTAATTCCGCCAGGAACTTTCCAGGCATTTCAAGAAACGACCATTTATCCGCGCTCCAACGGCTACGTCAAAACTTGGAAAGTGGACATCGGTGACAACGTTAAAGAAGGGCAACTACTGGCCGAAATTGAAACACCGGAGGTCGATCAACAAGTCGCGCAGGCGAAAGCGAATTACGAAATGGCGAAGCTTACAGCCGATCGCTGGCGCGATCTGGTTGAGAAGAAGGTTGTGTCCAAACAGGAGTACGATCAAAACGAAAAGGCCTACGAGGCGGCCAGGGCGAACTACGAGCAGCTTCAAAAATTGCAAGGCTTCAACGAAATCATCGCGCCGTTTACCGGAAAAATCAGCGCTCGATTTGTCGATGTTGGCTCGCTTGTGACGGCCGGAAGCGGGACTTCCGGCACACCGCTGTTTGGGATCGTGCAAAGTGATCCACTCCGCGTTTATGTTTACGCCCCGCAAGAGAACGCGCCGTCGATTCACGAGGGGCTGAAGGCGAAAATCCTAGTGCAGGAATTTCCCGGCCAGAACTTTGACGGCTCGGTCACGCGCACAGCCGGCGCGCTCGATCCGCAATCACGCACCATGCAGGTAGAGGTGCAGGTGCCGAACCACGAGAACAAACTTTACGCGGGAATGTAGGGCGAGGTGAAATTTCTTTTGGCAGACGAGAATGCGCCGATCGTTGTCCCGGCAAATGCGTTTCTTTTCCGCACGGCGGGACCGCAGGTGGCTACGGTAACGAAAGACAATCGCATTCACTGGCAAACCATTCGGGTCGGGCGCGATTTCGGTACGCAACTCGAGGTGCTCGATGGGTTGGCTGAAAACAGCAAAGTAGTCATGAATCCGACCGACGATCTGCGCGAGGGCGTGCAGATGCAGGTGAAACCGTTGGAGAAACCAAAGGGCGGTAGCAGCGGATAATCTGCTCGACATTGAGATCGGGCAGACACTGGATTCTGGATACTTGATACTCGATGATAAATCGAGCATCTAGCATCCAGGCATTGAGCATCACTCCTCCATGGACCCGCTCCAACCTATCATTCTCATTGTCGATGATGAGAAGCATACACGTGACGGGCTCCGGCGTTTGCTGGAGAACGATTACGATGTCTATGTCGCGGGCGACATCGCCAGCGCGATGAATGTGCTTGAACGCGAACATGTCGATCTGTTGCTCACTGATCTGCGCCTGGGCGGCCAAGATGGAATGCAGTTGATCGATCGGGCGCTGAAACTGCCGCAACCGCCGATCTGCATCATGATGACAGCTTACGGATCGGTCGATACGGCGGTCGCAGCGATGAAGCGCGGCGCATACGATTTTGTGACCAAGCCGCTCAATCTCGATAAAGTGGAAATTTTAATCGCGCGAGCCTTACGAGGCCGGAAGCTTGAGCAGGAAAATCGCGATTTGCGGCAGCAGGTGGATCAGCGCTACGGCTTGGGAAATATCATCGGCGAATCACCGGCGTTGCATGAAGTGCTCGACACGATCAAACAAGTCGCGCCTTCATCAGCCAGTGTGCTGATCGAAGGCGAAAGCGGCACCGGGAAGGAATTGGCCGCACACGCGATTCATAATTTGAGCCGGCGCAACAAGGCAAGATTTGTCACGGTCCATTGCGCGGCGCTTTCGCCCACGCTACTCGAAAGCGAACTATTCGGTCACGAAAAAGGCGCGTTCACGGGGGCGCACGAGCGACGCATCGGCCGATTTGAACAGGCAAACGGCGGCACAATTTTCCTCGATGAAGTGGCGGAGATCCCGCCGAGCACTCAGGTGAAATTGCTGCGCGTGATGAGCGAGGAACGCGCATTCGAGCGCGTCGGCGGAAATCAAACATTGCGGGCGGATGTTCGAGTAATTGCCGCGACCAACAAGAACCTGGAGAAACTCGTGCGCGAAGGAAAATTCCGCGACGATTTATTTTTCCGATTGAATGTGGTGCGCATTATCATGCCGCCACTGCGCGAGCGCAAAGACGATATACCGCTCCTCGTGCGCAGTTTCCTCCGGCACTTCTCGCAGGCAAACGAGAAACAGATTGTCGATCTCACCGCTGAAGCGATGAATGCGATTCTGACCTACGATTGGCCCGGCAACGTGCGCGAATTGCGCACTGCCATCGAGCATGGCGTGGTCATGGCCACCGGACCAAAAATCGCGCTGCGGGATTTGCCGATGGCGGTGCGCCAGGCCGCTGGCGCCCCTCTGCCGCGCGGCATCTCACCGGCAAAAGCGTTCGGCGAAAAAGCCAGTCCGCTCGATCTGCACGAAACGGAACGAAAATTGATTTTGCAAGCATTGGCCACGACCAAGGGCAATGTCACCGCAGCAGCCAAGAAACTCGGCATCAGCCGTCGCACGGTGCACCGTAAAATCAACGAAATGAACGCGGCCAATTCCGATAAAGCAGCCAGCCCGGACAAGAACGAAGCCGACGCCCGGTAGCGAAGAATTCGTGCAAGACACGGTCCACATGCTGGAAATGAAGGAGCTGGCGATTTGGATGAAACACTGCCTCATCGCCGTCACCATTGACCATTGCCGTTGTTTATTTGTATCAGTTTCGCGGGCCTAGCTGCAATCTGATCACGCAATCGGGCCATATCTTTCAGCATTTTGGATTAAGTATCGTCGCCGTGAGGTTTTTTGCCGCACTCTTCACCGATTTTCGCTAAAATGGGCGATCCTCGGTCTCCGTTTGGAACGCAAATGCGTATTTTTAGCGATCACGATCGGGGACAAGGCGCGGAGACGCCCTGAACCTAAAACAATTTGTGGGTCTTCCGACGAAGATCGACAACCCGAAATGATCGGGGCTCGCAAGCCATTCGGAGTCGATTTTCCCGTTTACGAATCACGTTTCGAGCGTTTCAATACCCCGTGGCTCAGGAGAAAAAGATTTTCGGTACGGACGGCGTGCGCGGCGTCGCTAACGTTGAACCGGTCACGGCAGAAACGGCACTGAAACTTGGGCGCGCCGCCGCGCGCGTGTTCATACAACTGAACCCGCGCACTCTTCCCGAAGGTGCACGCCCGAAAATCGTGTTGGGCAAGGACACCCGCCTTTCGGGTTACATGCTCGAGAACGCGCTCGTCGCCGGCATCACCTCGCTCGGCGTCGACGTTCTCGTGATCGGGCCGTTGCCGACACCGGGTGTCGCCTACATCACCCGATCCCTGCGCGCCGAGGCAGGGATCGTTCTCTCCGCTTCGCACAATCCTTACGAAGACAACGGTATCAAATTCTTCCGCCACGACGGCTACAAACTCGATGATCAGGTCGAGGAAAAAATCGAGCAGCTCGTTTTCACGGGCGAGATCGATTCCATCCGGCCAACGGCGGGCAAAATCGGTCGCGCCGCGCGCATCGACGACGCGCTCGGCCGCTACGTTGAATTCGCCAAGGCGAGTTTTCCGAGAAAGATGTCGCTCGAAGAGATGCGCGTGGCCGTCGATGTGGCCAACGGCGCGGCCTACAAATCTACGCCGTGCGTTTTGCGCGAGCTTGGCGCGGAAGTCATCGTCAGGTACAACGAACCCAACGGCACCAACATCAACGCCAACTGCGGCAGCACGCACCCGCAAGAAATTCAGCGCATCGTGAAGGAGACGGGCGCGAATGTCGGCATTACTCACGATGGCGACGCTGACCGCGTCCTGCTGTGTGACGAGAACGGCGAAATTGTCGATGGCGATGAAATTATGGCCATCGCCGCGGTCGATCTTTTGCGCAGCGGCCGTCTCGAGCAAAACACGCTCGTCGCCACCGTCATGAGCAATTTCGGTCTCGACGAAACGCTCGCTGCCGCTGGCGGAAAGGTCCTGCGCACAAGAGTCGGCGATCGTTATGTTATCGAAGCAATGATGAAACAAAATCTGAATCTCGGCGGCGAGCAAAGCGGTCACATTATTTTCCGCGATTTCACCACCACGGGCGACGGCATCATCAGCGCCCTGCAAATCTTGCGCATCATGCACACCACCGGCCAGCCGCTTAGCAAATTGAAAACCTGCCTCAAAAAATATCCACAGACGCAGCGGAATCTGACGGTGAAGGCCAAGCCGCCGATCGAAGAATTGCGCGAAGTGGTGCAACTGCGCGACGAAGTCGAACGCGAGCTCGCCGGCAAAGGCCGCATCCTCTTGCGTTACTCTGGCACCGAACCAAAAATCCGCTTGCTAATCGAAGGCCGCGAGCTGGACAAGATCGACAGGCAAGCCAACCGCATCGCCAACGCGATCCAAAACGCGATTGGAGCAAATTAAATATGAGACATATCCGACTTATACGACCTATATGAATCTCGCTCGCGTCATCGAAGCGCTTTTGTTCAGCGCGCAAAAACCGCTCTCCGCAAAAGAGATTGTCGATGTAATCAAACGTTCCCGGGAAGCGGATGATTTTTCATCTAACCAATTCGCGAATGTCAAAGAAGCCGAAGTCGCCGCCGGGCTCGAACAGTTGAAAGCCGAATATATCGAGCAGCAGCGCGCGTTTCAGTTGGTCGAAAAAGCCCAAGGCTGGCAGTTGGCGAGTGATCCGGCCTATGCGCAATGGGTGCACCAGCTTTTTCCCGGACCGAAACCGGCGCGATTGACTGCGCCGGCGCTGGAAACGCTCGCCATCATCGCCTACCGCCAGCCGATCACCCGCGCCGACGTCGAGGCCGTGCGCGGCGTCAATATTGACGGCGTGTTGCAAACGTTGATGGAACGCGGCCTTGTCAAAATTGGCGGCCGTGCCGAATTTCCCGGACGTCCACTTTTGTACGAAACAACGCAGTTCTTTCTCGACCACTTCGGACTGCGTAGTCTCGATGAATTGCCGAACGTCGAGGAACTACGTACGCGCCATCTGCCGGTTGCAGCGCGGTCTGCTGTAGCCGGCGGTGTTGACGCCGGACCTGGGTCATCAACCCCGGCTATAACGGGTTGACTCCGAAAGCCTTCGCGAGTCGACCTCAATCGCGCGCCGTTGCTTATTGCCACAGCATTGTGGCTGAAACCATCGACGCTCAACGAACTGCGAGAACACTTCTCGATCTTAAAAATTCTCAGCAGTTACCCACGTCTTGACGAAGCTGTGAAGTGAAACTCGCTGTTTTCGCCTGCGCGCTGCTAATATCGACAACTGCGTTAGCGGAAATTCGTCCGGCCGATTGCGCACGCGCAGCCAAGTATTCCGAAAGCAAGCGCGGCATCTCGATGCTCGTGAAGCAAAACGGTCGCTCGATATTCGAGCATTACGCAAACGGCGGAATGCGCGACGGCCGGTGGCCGATCTTCAGCGGCACGAAAAGCTTCTGGGGCGTCGCCGCGCTCGTTGCCGCGCAACAAGGTTTGTTTCGGCTCGACGACCGAGTCTCCGAGACGATTGGCGAGTGGAAAAGCGATCCGCGAAAATCGGAAGTCACCATTCGGCAGTTGCTTAGTCAAACGGATGGAATCGAAGGCGCATCACGCCTTCATCGGGCGTCGATTCGCGACCGCAATGCCGTCGCCATCCAATTGTCGATCCTGGCTGAGCCGGGTACCCGGTTCATCTACGGTCCGAGTCATCTCCAGATTTTTTCCGAGCTGTTGCGGCGAAAACTGAATGGACGGTCAACCAGTTCCTATCTTCAGGAAAACGTTCTCTCCCCGCTTGGCCTAACGAGCCTGGAATTCAAGAAAGATGCGCGGGGAAATCCGTTGCCGGCCAGCGGATTTGAATTGACGGCCCGGGAGTGGGCACGCCTGGGCGAGCTTGTTCTTGCGCATGGAAGTTATCATGGCCGTCAAATCGTCCGCGCCAGCCTGCTGCGACAAGCGTTCGTCGGCGCGAGCGCGAATCCGTCCTACGGTTTGACGTTTTGGTTGAATCGACAGGCGCCAAACGCGCGCGAAGTCGATATCGAAAAAGAACTGGATCTGCCGTGGAAAAGCGCGCTCTGGAACGACATCTGCATCTGCAAGGATGCACCGGCGGATACGGTGGTCGCCCTAGGCTCGGGTTATCAGCGCCTTTTTGTGATCCCGTCGATGAACGCGCTGATTGTTAGGCAAGGTGCGGGCGCGAAATTTTCCGATGCGCATTTTCTGCGGCTCGTTCTTGGCCGGTAAGCATTGACTTGATCGCACATTTCCTGAACGATTGCCGCGAATCACATTGTCGATCTTATGAACAAATTTGCGATCGGTTGCGGCGGTTTGGTGGTCATCGTGCTCTTCGTCGTGTTTGTCATCGGTCTGTTTTTCGGGGGGAGCTACAACCGGCTGGTAAATCTGCAGACAGATGTGGATAGCAAATGGGCGGATGTCCAAACACAGTATCAGAGGCGACTGGATCTGATTCCAAATCTCGTCAACACCGTCGCGGGTGCGGCGAACTTTGAAAAATCAACGCTCGTAGAAGTAACGAACGCGCGGGCGAGCGTCGGTCGAGTGCAAATCGATCCGAATAAAGCGCCGACAGATTCCGCCCAGCTCGAGCAGTTCCAAGCCGCGCAAGGCCAGTTGAGCAATGCGCTCTCGCGTTTGCTGGTCGTAGTGGAGAGATATCCGGAACTGCGCGCCAACCAGAATTTTCTCAGCTTGCAGGCGCAATTGGAGGGAACAGAGAATCGAATCGCGGTGGCCCGCCGGAATTTCAACGAATCGGTGCAGAATTATAACGCCACTGTGCGCAGGGCTCCCACCAACTTAGTCGCAGGCGTGTTTGGTTTCTCCCAGCGGCCATTCTTCACTGCACAAACGGGCGCGGAAAAAGCGCCGGCGGTGCAGTTTAATTTCGGCACGCCGGCGGCTTCGCCCGCGCCGAGCGGTTCGCCATAACTGTGGTTGTCGATCCTGCTGTAGCGGCGGGCGGGTCGCCCGCATCAAAGCAGCCGGCAAGGCTGCCACTACAGATTCTCGCGTGAAACGAATTGCACTCTATCTTGCAACGCTCGCTTCGTCTTTGGTGATTACTTCCGCCGGCGCTGAAGTCATTCCGCCGAAACCGCCGGGTTATTTCAACGATTACGCAGGTGTTGTTTCCAAAGAAGCTGCGCTGCGCTTCAACGAGCAACTGGCGCAATTCGAGCGCGAAACTTCAGACCAAGTCGTGGTCGCCATTTTTCCGAAAATGCAGAGCGACTCGGACGTGGCTGATTATACGCAACGCGTCGCGCAAGCATGGGGCGTTGGACGGAAGAAGCAAAGCAACGGCGTTGTCCTTTTCGTCTTCGTGCAGGACCGCAAGATGTTCATCCAGGTCGGTTACGGTTTGGAAGGTGCGCTGCCGGACGTTACTGCGTTCGACATTACCGAATACCAAATCAAACCGCATTTTCGTAACAACGACTACGAAGGTGGTTTGGCTGCGGGTATCGATTCGATCTGCAAAGCGATTCGCGGCGAATACAAAGGCTCGGGAAAAACAGTTGCAGAACAACGCGGTAATGCGGGCCCGCCTGGCATCCTGCTCTTCATCATCTTTGTCGTCGTGTTAATCGTGATTTCGAGAGTGATGCGTGGGCTTGGAGGCTACGGTTATTCGTCAGGTCGAGGCGGCCCCATATTTCTCCCGATAGGAGGTGGCGGAGGCGGTTGGTCGTCCGGTGGCGGATTCAGCGGTTTCAGCGGCGGCGGCGGAAGCTTTGGCGGCGGCGGTGCGGGATCGAGTTGGTAACACCGGAATGCAAACGAAAGAATTTTTAAGCAAGCTCGAGCACGATCAAATCGTTTGGACGATTCAAGAGGCCGAGGCGAAGACCTCGGCCCAAATTCGGGTCTATATCCAGCGTGGAAAGTTGAACGGCGATCCGTTGATTGCGGCGCAAAAGAAATTTCACCGGCTCGGGATGCACAAAACGCCCAAACGCAACGCCGTCCTCATTTTTGTAGCGCCCCGCGCGCGCAAATTCGCGATTGTGGGCGATCAGGCGATCCACGAAAAATGCGGCGAGCTTTATTGGCAGCGTGTTGTCGAAGTGATGCGCGAGCATTTTCGAAATGAACGGTTTTCGGACGCGCTCGTCGATGCGATTCGGGACATCGGCTCGGTGCTGGCAACGCATTTTCCGAACTGTCGGACGAAATCGTAGAAGACTGGTAGGGACGAATCGCCGAGTCGATTTTGGAGTGCGGCGACACGTCGCGGCTTTCAAAAGCGCGGACATGTCCGCGCACTCCGAAAGATCGCGCCCTACCAAATCCGCTTGCAAAATCGGCGGGATTGTCTTTATTGCAGCTTCCGCAGCGAGTTTTTGAAACTACGCCGTTGGTCCCTGGGTTTCCGTTGCTGGACGCGAAACCGCACTCGCCAGGGGAAACCCGGCAATTACGCATGGAGCAATGGAGTATTGGAGTAATGGAGTAATGGATTTCGTGTCTTTACTCATTACTCCAATGCTCCAGTACTCCGGCACTCCAGAAAGTTAGTTATGCCAATTCGTTACGGTCGTTTTGAAATGCCGAAAACTCTCGTTAAAGACGAGGAAACTATCACTGATACCTACGCCAAGTTTACCGCCGAACCGTTTGAGGCCGGCTACGGACATACCGTTGGAAATTCCCTCCGGCGCGTGCTCCTCTCATCGCTCGAAGGCGCTGCAATCACGGCGGTGAAAATCACCGGCGCGCAACACGAGTTTGCCACCCTGCCCGGAGTGGTCGAGGACGTGACTGACATTGTTCTAAACCTCAAGAAAATAAAATTCAAAGCTGAGGATCACGATCCGAAAAAACTCTCGCTCAGCGTGAACAAGGAAGGCGAAGTGACTGCCGGCGACATCCAGGCGGTGCCAGGTTACGAGGTGCTCAATCCGAAGCTGGTCATCTGCACGCTCGACAAGAAACACAAGTTTGACGCCGAGCTGGAAGTTCGCGTTGGCCGTGGATTCGCGACCGGCGAGGAGAACAAGCGCCCAGACCAGCCGATCGGCCTGATCCCGATCGACTCGATCTTTTCGCCGGTCACGCGCGTCAAATACGCGGTCGAAAACACCCGTGTCGGTCAACGCACCGATTACGACAAGCTTATTTTGGAAATCTGGACCGATGGGCGATTGACGCCGGACGACGCTCTTGTGCAAGGCTCCGCCATTCTGCGTCACCATCTCGACGTCTTCGTTAACTACAACGAAGACGTAATCGAATTCGACGAAACGCCCGCTGGTGTGAGCGAGGAGAATTTGAAGCTGAAGAAACTGCTCAACATGAGCGTGAACGAGATCGAGCTCAGTGTGCGCGCGGCCAATTGCTTAAACAACGCCAACATCACGACCGTTGGTCAGCTGGCGCAAAAAACTGAGGCCGAGATGCTTAAATATCGGAATTTCGGTAAGAAATCGCTCAATGAGATCAAAGAGAAATTGCAACAGCTCGGGCTCAGTCTCGGAATGAAATTCGAGCCTGGTCTGGTGGAAACGCCAGTTAGTCCGGACGGCGCGGCGGCCAACGGAGCATCGAGCCCCAATAGAACCTAATCGTTCGTTAGGCGAACCCTTTAGCCGCGCACCTCATGAGACATCAAAAAAAGACCTTAAAACTTGGGCGCACGGCCGAGCATCGCAAGGCGTTGCTCGCCAATCAAGTTTGCAGTTTGATCGCGCACCAGCGCATTAAGACCACCCTGGCCAAAGCCAAAGCCGTCCGCCCGCTCGCGGAAAGAATGGTCACCCTCGGGAAGAACGGCTCGCTCCACGCCCGGCGAAACGCATTCTCGATCTTGCGACAGAAAGATGCGGTCAAAAAATTGTTCGACGAGATTGCGCAAAGATCGACAAATCGCAACGGTGGCTATACGCGGATCGTGAAGCTTGGCCCGCGCAAAAGCGATTCCGCCCCAATGGCGTTTCTGGAATGGGTTGATGCCGCTCAAGCGACGGAAGAAGAATCGGCCGGGGAAAAGAAGGCCCAACGCAAAGTGGCTCAACCCAGGGAGAAGGAAAAGGAAGAAAAACACGAAGCAGCGAAACGCGAAGCAGAACCAGCCGCAAAAGAGGAGAAGCCGGGCGCGCCAGCGCCGGAGGAACCGAAACAGAAAAAGCGCCGGTGGTTCGGCAGAAAATCGGGCGAAGGCGAGAAATAATTGGCTCCAGTCTAGCCGGGTTGGCATTTCACGGCGGCAGAGCGCCGCGGCTACAACCTGACCAATCGCCAGTTTACTTTTCCATCCGCAATTTCGAGCCACGCCACGCTGGCAGGTGATCCCCGGTTCGGCCGCGTCACGCAACCCGGATTCAAAAACAAAATACTGCCTCGTTTTTCATTTCGCGGCTTGTGCGTGTGCCCGTGCAGCACGATATCGACATCCAACCCAAAAAGCGTTCGGGGCTCCGGCGGAATATGTTGCAAACGAAATTTCAGACCGCTCCGGGCAAGATCGACAACCAATGGCCACTGGAAATTGCTGTCGCAATTTCCCCTAGCCACGGTCACCGGCGGTCCAATTGCACGTAATTCATCTAAAATTTTCTCCGCGCAAACGTCGCCCAGATGCCAAATTTCATCTGCCGTGGGGGCAAGATCGGCGATCGCCTGCGGCAATTTGTTGTGTGTATCGGCGAGGACCAGAATCCTCAGGTTCTCTGGAGTCGCCGGGCGCTGGAGTCTTCGGGTAATGACCAAACCAATACAGCCCGTTTCTCCATCACTCCAGTAGTCCTCCGCTGCGAACCGAACACACGCATTGCTTCCAAAAATCAGTTCGGTAATTTCAAACTTGTGTCATTCAGTAACTTTGGACTTTCGCCGGAGATCGTGCGCGGAACCCAGGCGATGGGTTTCACTGAACCAACTCCGATCCAGCTTCGCGCCTTTCCGATTATTCTCGAAGGTAAAGACTTGATCGGCACGGCACAGACCGGCACCGGCAAAACCGCCGCTTTCGCTTTGCCGATCCTGACGTCGCTCGGGCATCACGAAAAATTTCGCTGTCTCGTGCTGGAGCCAACCCGCGAGCTGGCCGCGCAAGTCGAAACGGCGTTTCGCGATTATGGACGCTTCACCGACCTGCGTGTGACGGTTGTGCACGGCGGGGTCGGTTACGGGAAACAGCGCGAAGAGCTCAAACGCGGGGTCGATGTGCTTGTCGCCACGCCTGGACGATTGCTTGATCACCTCGAACAGGGGACGCTCCATTTTCGCGATGTGAACATCCTCGTGCTCGATGAGGTCGATCGCATGCTCGACATGGGATTTTTGCCAGATGTGCGCCGCATCGTGGAAAAGATTTCCCGGGCTCGACAAACGCTTTTGTTTTCGGCCACGTTGCCACCGGAGATCGAGCGGCTCGCTGCGTGGGTGTTGCGCGACCCGGAGGTGGTGGAGATTGGCGTGCGCCGTTCGCCGGCGGAAACAGTCACGCATGCGGTGTATCCGGTCGCGGCCGAACAAAAATTCGATTTGCTCATCGCCCTGCTGGAGCGGACCAACTTCGATAGCGTCCTGATTTTTTGTCGGACGAAACAGAATGCGGATCGGGTCGCTCATTTTTTGAAACACGCGCAACACGCCGTCGCCGTGCTGCACTCCAACCGCACCCAGCGCGAGCGCATCGAAGCGCTGGAAGGATTCAAGAGCGGCAAATACGAAATGATGGTCGCGACCGACATCGCGTCGCGTGGTCTCGACATCGCCGGTGTAAGTCATGTCATCAATTACGACGTGCCGGAACATCCGGAAGATTACGTCCATCGCATCGGACGCACCGGTCGCGCCCAGAATGTGGGCGACGCATTCACGCTTATGAGTGGCCAGGAAGTCTCCGCGCTGCAAGCCATCGAACATTTTATCGGACAAAAAATTCCGCGGCTGAAGCTCGACAATTTTCCGTATCTCTACACGGTACTCTTCGAACGGGAGTCGGCCGCGGCCGGACGACGCTCAATCGGCGGCGGACGCTCGCATCGCGGATATTCGTTCGGCCGAAGACGCCGGTAAGCTCGGGATCGACTATCCGCGCGGCGCGACCGTTCTGGGGGAGCACAGGCTGCTAGCCTGTAGTTGCCGGCAGCTTGCCGGTGACTTGCACACGGATCTTCTTCCCGAGTTGCGGGACGCATCTTGGCAAGCTGCCGAGATAAACAGGCTGGCAGCCGGTGCTCCCCAGAAATCGCGCACGCTGCGTTCAAATTCCCCACCGCGCACGGCGCGGCTGATGCGAATTCATTCTGTGAACTCGTACACAGAACTTTACCTTAATCGTCGCGCCTTCATTTCGCGCGCGGCTCGGGGCGCAGTCGCCGTCGCAATTGGTCCGCAATTGATACGCCTCGCTCCCGCGCAAGAACCGAGCGGGTCCGAAACTCCCGCGCCGCGTTCCGCCGACGCATCAGAACCATGGCCAATGGAAAAACGCGTCGGCTTCGCGCTGGTCGGTCTCGGTCGGTTGTCGCTCCGGGAATTAATTCCCGCATTTCAGGTTAGCAAAAAAGCAAAGCTCACTGCGCTCGTTAGCGGCGATCCGGCCAAGGCACAAAAGGTCGCGCAAGAAAACGGCGTCAACGCGAAATCGATCTATGATTACGAAAATTTCGGCCGCATTAAGGAGAATCCTGACGTGCAGGTCGTTTATGTGGTCCTGCCTAACTCGATGCACGCTGAGTACGCCATTCGCGCGGCGCGTGCGGGCAAACATGTGCTTTGCGAGAAGCCGATGGAAGTCAGCGTCACGAAATGCGAGCAAATGATTTCGGAATGCCGGCACGCAAAAGTGAAACTGATGATCGCGTATCGCATTCAATACGAGCCGATGAATCGCGCGATCCAGCGGTTGGTACGCGAGAAGACGTTCGGCGACGTGAAATACATCGAGTCCGCCAATCTACTAAAGGTCGAGCAAATGGAATGGCGCTTGAGCAAAGAGCTTTCCGGCAGCGGCGCAGTAGGCGATCTCGGCATTTATTGCATCAATACCATCCGTTTTCTGCTCGGCGAAGAACCGATGGAGATCTTCGCGCAGACATTTCGGCCAGCAGGCGATCCGCGATTCAAGGAAGTCGATGCCACAATTGTCTGGCAAATGCGATTCCCGAGTGGCTTACTGGCGAATTGCGCGTGCAGCTTCGATGCACACCACACGCAATCATATCGCGTCGTCGCCGGTCGCGGCACGTTCGGGATGGATCCGTCATTTCCATATCGTGGTCTGAAAATGTTCCTGCAGCCTAACGAGCCGCCGTTACCGCAGATTGGCGAGACCGACCAGTTCGCCAACGAGCTCGATCACATGGCCGATTGCGTGGTAAACGATCGCGAACCGTACACGCCGGGCGAAGAAGGCTTGCAGGACCAGCGGATCATCGAAGCGATTTTTGAAAGCGCGAAGCGGGGCAAAATCGTGAAGCTGCCGAAGGTCGACAGGATCGACGCGTTCCGCGGACCGGTGCCCACCTAAAAGCACCAAATCCCAAGACTCAGCTCCAGGAAATCCTCAAACTAAATCCCAAACGACGGCGCGGGCATTTGGCCAACTTTGGACATTTGAGTTCGCATAGGTTTTGGAAGCTGGGATTTGAATCTTACTTCCGCACCATTGATCCACCCAGTCGTTCACGGTCCGATACCAAAGCGGCGAATTCTGCGGCTTCAGCACCCAGTGGCGTTCGTCCAGGAAATACAACATTTTGGACGGCACCTTCATCGTTTGCGATCATCCTTTGTTGGCATTCGGAGCAAAGTCAAAAAGATGTCTCCTATCCGTTTTTTAGCCGCGTGGGGAGCTGCGGCCTTGTTTTTAGGTTTGGTGCCTGATAAAAGCGGTCTTAGCACCACTCCGGCTCGCGAATCCGTTTTGATCGCGGGAACCACCAGCCGATGAACAAATCCGATCGTTCCAGCGCTGACGATGCGCCGTTAAGTTACCGCGGTGCGCGGCGCATTGTCGGACTTGTTGTTCTGCTCGTTGTTGGCGCCTTCGTCCTCCACGCTCTCGAGTCGGTCCTGCTGCTTTTCGCCATTGTTTTTCTTTTGGCGATGGTGCTGAATCCCATTGTCGTCTCGTTGCAGCGGCACGGTATCCCGCGGATCCTGGCTGTCGTTTTCGTCATCCTTGCGCTGATTGTGGTGGCGGGAACGATTGTTCTTTTTGCCATTCCACCGTTGGCTAACCAGATCAACGGCATGGTGCAAAGCGCCCCGCACGTGTGGGAGGGGATCCGGGCGCGCATGATTGCGCTCGCGCAAAGTTACCCCGCGGCGCGCAATGCTTTACCGCAGGCGGATGAAATCGCGCAGAAAATCGGCGCGGCTGCCGGAACAGTCGCCAACATTCTGCTAAGGTCGACAATCGGCTTGGTCGGAGGCGTGTTGAGCACCGCGCTCGCGATTTTGTTGCTTATTTTCCTTCTGGCCAACCCGGAGCCGCTCGTAGCCGCTTATCTCGCGCTTGCGCCTGATCGCTACCGGGAGCGGGCGCACCGGACTCTGGCTCGTCTGACGAAACAGATGACAATGTGGGCGCGCGGCGTTGCGATCAATGGCGCTGTCACCGGCATTTCCATCGGCACGCTGCTTTGGATCATCGGTGTGCAACCGGCGCTGATGTTTGGCGCCTTTGCGTTCGTCGGCGAATTTCTTCCCAACATTGGTGCGTTTTTTGTCGCGATCCCGATTTTGTTTGTCGCCTTAAGCATGGGAGCAACGAAGTTTTGGCTCGCACTGGGCGCGATTTTGCTGGTTTACCAGGTGGAACTGAACTTTCTCGTGCCGTTTGTCCTCGGCAAAGAAATGCGGTTGCATCCCGTCAATATTCTCTTCTTTACCCTGGCCATGGCCACGTTGTTCGGCATTCTCGGCGCTATTTTAGCAGTTCCTGCCGCCGCACTGGTTCAGATCGTCGTCGATGAATTCTATTTGAAACCGCGGCAGCTCAATTACGCCGAGCTCGATCGGGAAGCTGTCGCCCTGGTGGAAAACAGAAACAAGCCCGACTGATGACATCCGACGCAGTGGCAAATCGGATTTCATGCTCATGAATAACAAGACGAACTTTCTGGCTATTCTCGAGTTGTCGATCTTCGCGCTCACAGCGCACGCCGAAAAAATTGCGCTCGTCGGCGGCACGCTGATCAATCCGGAAAAATTGCGGGTCGTTCAAGGTGCGGTCCTCGTAATCGACGGCAACAAAATCGCGGCCGCAGGCGACGCGAAAACAATCAGCGCGCCAAAAGACGCGCGCAAGATCGACTGCAGCGGCAAATTCATTTTGCCGGGTTACATCGACACGCACGTGCATTTTTTTCAGTCGGGCGATTTGTTCACGCGCCCGGACATTGTCGATCTAAACAGCCTGCGCCCCTACAAAGACGAGGTCGCGTGGATCAAATCGCATCTCGACGACACATTCGCGCGATATCTGCGCTGTGGGATCACGTCGGTTGTCGACGTCGGAGGACCGTTTTGGAATTTCGAAGTCCGCAAAACAGCGAACTCGACGGCAAAAGCGCCCCGCCTGGCCGTGGCCGGACCTTTGATCTCGAGCGTTTCCCGACCGCAACTCGATCTGGGCGATCCGCCGATCGTCAAGATCGACAATCCGGAGCAAGCCTGCGAATTCGTCCGCAAACTCGCCGCCCAAAATCCAGATCTGGTCAAGATTTGGTACATCGTCGACAAAGATCATCCGGTCGACAGCTTTCGGCCGATCGTGCGCGCGACGGTTGAAGAAAGCCACGCGCGCAAAATCCGCGTCGCCGTGCACGCGACGGAATTGGAAACCGCGCGTGCGGCAGTTCAAGAAGGCGCGGACGTGCTCGTGCACAGCGTCATCGACAAGCCGGTCGATGAAGCATTTGTGCAATTGCTGCAAAATCGACATGTAATTTTATGTCCAACGCTGGTGGTGTTTGAGCGTTATGGACGCACGTTTGCAAACAGGCTGAATCTCACGCCGGAAGAAAAGGCCTGGGGCAATCCAGAAGTGATCGCGACGCTCGACGTGACGAAAATTTCGCAGGACAAATTGGCTGATCGGATCAAGACGGCGCTGGCGAAGCCAGATGAAGCGCTCGATCGGATCAAGAAAACGTACGATGTTGCGCTGAAGAATTTGAAAACGCTGGAAGATGCCGGCGTCACCATTGCCGCGGGCACCGATGCGGGAAACATCGGAACAATTCATGGACCGGCGTTGTTTCGCGAATTTCAGTTGATGAAAGAGGCCGGACTCACTCCGATGCAAATTTTGCAATGCGCCACCGCCAACGCCGCCAAACTCTTCGGCGGCGAAACGGGCGCGCACATCGGCAAGATCGACAATGGGTATTTTGCTGATCTCGTCGTTTTGAAATCGAACCCAGTCGATGACATCGTACATGCGTCAGACATCGACAGCGTGATCAAGGACGGAATACTTTACTCAGCCGATTCCATTTTGCGCTGATGGCTCATTGGAAAATCGTTGTGATTGTGTGGTGAGTCTACGCAATCGGGTACAATCTTACGCTGATCTGAAAAGAATTGAACGTGGCGTGGTCTCACGCGTTCGTATGCTCCTATGACAATCAATGGCTTGTTGTTCTTGCTTGTTGCGGCTGTCGCGCTTCGCTCAGTCGCTCTCGCTGGCGCTGAGTCCACTCCCCACACGCCGAAGAAGCCGGTAACGAACGAATATCAGGGCGTCAAAGTCGATGATCCTTATCTGTGGTTGGAGGACGACCAGAATCCAGACGTTAAAGCGTGGTCGGATGCGCAGAATCAACACACCCGCGCTTATCTCGACAAATTGCCCGACCGCGCCGGGATCGAGAAGCAGTTGACAGAATGGTATGCGAAAACGTCACCGAGCTATTCCGGTTTGGTGTCGCGCCCGGGCATTTTGTTTGCGTTGAAATTTCAGCCGCCGAAACAGCAACTGATGCTGGTAACGCTCGCGTCGGCCGACGATTTGAAGTCGGAGAAGATGGTGCTCGATCCTAACGCGCGCGATCCGAAAGGAACGACGGCGATCGATTGGTTTGTTCCCTCGCTCGACGGGAAATATGTGGCGATTTCAATTTCCAAAGGGGGAAGCGAAGATGGAACGCTGCACATCTACGAAGCGGCCGCGGGCAAAGCGTTGCCGGATACCATTGCCCATGTGCAGTATCCCACGGCAGGTGGAAGTGCGGCGTGGAACGCGGACCGCACCGGAGTTTATTACACGCGGTTTCCGCGTAAGGGCGAGCGACCCGAGGCCGACCTCAATTTTTATCAGCAGGTTTATTTTCATCGACTCGGCACGCCCGACAGCGAAGACACTTACTCAATAGGCAAAGACTTCCCACGGATTGCGGAAATCACCCTCGAAGCTTCGCGTGACGGGAAATACATCCTCGCGACCGTGGCGAATGGCGACGGCGGCGATTTCGCCCATTATCTGCTTGGGCCGGACGGTCACTGGAAGCAGATCTCGCAGTTCAGCGATCAGATCAAAGCAGCCCGGCTCGGTCGCGACAATGCGCTCTATCTGCTTTCGCGGGGAGATGCGCCGCGCGGTAAGGTTTTGCGGCTTCCGCTTGATCAACCGGACCTGGCCGCCACGACAATGATCGTGCCGCCGAGCGAAGCGGTCATCCAGTATCTCGTTCCGACTGGCGGCGCGCTTTACATTGGAGATCTGATGGGTGGCCCATCGCAAATCCGCCGGTTCGGATTGGACGGAAAAAATGAGTCGACCGTTCCGATCCCAAAAATTTCGGCCGTCTCGGAAATGCTCGCGCTGGAAGATGATTCACTTTTGTTCCGCGATGTGAGCTACACCGAGCAGGCCGCCTGGTTCCATTGCCTGCCAGGCAAGGCCGAGCCTGCGAAGACGGCGCTGGTCAACACATCGCCGGTTTCATTCGCCGACATCGAAGTGACGCGCGAGTTTGCCACTTCAAAAGATGGCACGAAAATTCCACTCAATATCGTCCGAAAGAAAGGCACCAAGCCCGACGGCAACAATCCGACTCTGCTTTATGGCTATGGCGGTTACGGCATCAGCATGCAGCCGAACTTCGATTTCACGAAAAGGCTTTGGTTCGATCGCGGCGGCATTTACGTCGTCGCGAATATTCGCGGCGGTGGCGAGTTCGGCGAAGAATGGCACAAGGCCGGAAATCTCACGAAGAAACAAAACGTGTTCGATGATTTCGCGGCTGCTGCCGAATACCTGATCACGGATAAATGGACGCCCCCCGAAAAGCTCGCGATCCAGGGTGGGAGCAACGGCGGTTTGCTCATGGGCGCGATGATTGCGCAACATCCAGAGCTGATGCGCGCCGTTGTCTCCTCGGTTGGCATTTATGATATGCTGCGAGTGGAGCTCGCACCCAATGGGGCCTTCAACGTCACCGAATTCGGAACAGTGAAGGACCCAGAGCAATTCAAGGCACTTTACGCCTACTCGCCCTATCATCACATTGTCGATGGAGCCAAGTATCCATCGATCTTGATGATGACCGGCGCCAACGATGGACGCGTCGCGCCGTATCATTCGCGCAAAATGGTGGCGCGGCTCGATGAAGCCAATAAATCGAGCAATCCAATTCTGCTGCGCACCAGTTCGAGTGCCGGTCACGGTATCGGCACGGCCCTGAGCGAGCGGATCAAGCAGCAGGCGGACATGTACTCGTTTCTTTTCGGACAACTCGGTATGGCTGCGAAAAGGCGTTGAATTCCCTTGCTCGCGCTAACAAGAGGGCAGAAACTTGCGCCCTATGGCAATGAACCCCGCGCAATATGCTCATCCGGAGGCACTGGTAGAGACCGATTGGCTGGAAAACCATCTCAAGGACGACGGCATTCGGGTTGTTGAATCAAACGAAGACGTGCTTCTTTACGACACCGGACACATCCCCGGCTCCGTGCATATCGATTGGAGAGCCGATCTGCAAGATCCGGTGATTCGCGATTACATTTCACCGGACAAATTCGCGGAGCTGTGCAGCAGGAATGGCATTACGCCAGAGACAACTTGCATTTTCTATGGCGACAAAGCGAACTGGTGGGCCTGCTACGCGCTCTGGGCGTTCCGCTTGTTCGGACACGACAAAGTGAAAATTTTGAACGGCGGACGAGACAAATGGAAGGCTGAAGGCAGGGCAATGACGCGGGAAAGATCGACATATCCTCGCACAAATTATCCGGTGCCGAAGAAGCGCTTCGACAAGGAGATTCGCGCGTTTTTCGAAGAAGCGCTCGCGCAGAGCAAGAGCCAGAAGCCGTTGATCGATGTGCGATCGCCGGGCGAATACCGGGGCGAGATCACACACATGCCGGAATATCCGCAGGAGGGTGTGCTGCGCGGCGGCCATATCCCCGGCGCCAAAAGCGTGCCCTGGAAAACGGCGGCCAAGGACGACAACACCTTTAAGCCGGTGGATGAGCTGCGCAAAATCTACATTGATGGCGCCGGAGTGAAGCCCGGTAGAGATACGATTGTTTATTGCCGGATCGGCGAACGCTCGAGTCACACGTGGTTTGTGCTCACGTATCTGTTAGGCTTGAACAACGTCCGCAATTACGACGGCTCATGGACGGAGTGGGGCAACAAAGTGGGCGCGCCGATCGAGAAATCAGCTTAACCGCGGATTGCGCGAATAACGCCAATGATTGAACGGACGTTTGTCCCAAGCGTCCTAGTCGACTTGGTGGCTGATCAACCGCCCTACAACGGGTTGGTTTTTTCTGACTTAACTCATCCGTTTACATCCGCGCCCCCCCGCGCCGTAGCGGTGGCGAAGGCGGATAATCCGCGGTAAATTACCTATTATCGATGTATCCCGCGAAGCTGAACAAAATCATCAACCTTTTCGAATCGCTACCAGAAGATGAGCGGCGTGAGACGCTCGTTTCCTACGCCGACAACGCCAGAAGGCAGGAGCCGCGCCAAGACGAACAGTTCGACCTTGTCGATGTGCGCAAAGACGAGGAATGCGCGGACACGGTCGGCGTCTATCTCCACGTCAATGAAAACGGCAGGGCGCACATCCGCATGACGCTGGGGCCCGAAGTGCAAACGCTTACTCGGTCGATGACCGCGATTTTGTGCAAAGGTCTTGAAGGCTGCACGCCGCAGGAGATTCTCGATGTTTCGAGCGATTTTGTGATACGCATTGTCGGCACGGAGCTCGTGCGAATCCGTAGTCAGACAATTTATTACGTGCTTACCCGGATCAAAGGCATCTGCAAAGTCTGGCTGGATAGAGAACGAATGGCGCAGGTGGCGTAACGGAAGATGGGTGTCGCGCCTGTCACGGCAGACGGGCCTCTGGCCTATCCCGATTTGCCGGCAGGCGGAACACCTCTGCGATAACAGCCGCTGACGATTGTTTTCCCACGTGAAGTTCGGCTGATTTCGTTTACTGTCCGCGCTGCGCAGATGCCGCGGAACAACGAACTGAAAAAGATCCTGCTTATAGGCTCCGGTCCAATCGTGATCGGGCAGGGCTGCGAATTTGATTATTCCGGCGTGCAAGCTTGCAAGGCGTTGCGCGAAGAAGGCTATCAGCTGGTGCTGGTGAATTCGAATCCGGCCACAATCATGACCGATCCGGAATTCGCGGATCGTACCTACATAGAACCGATCACGCCGGAAGTAATCGAAGCGATCATGGAACGCGAAAGACCCGACGCGCTGTTGCCAACCATGGGCGGCCAAACTGCACTCAATGCGGCGATGGCGCTCTATCGCAATGGCGCGCTCAGCCGACATGGAGTGAAGTTGATCGGCGCGAATGCACAAGCCATCGCGAAGGGCGAAGATCGACAATTATTCAAGGAAGCTATGCTGCGTATCGGGCTTGACGTGCCGCGCTCAGGCGTGGCGCACTCGTTTGCGGACGCGGAGCGCATCGCAAATGAGATCGGTACGTTCCCACTCATTATTCGTCCGGCGTTCACGCTCGGTGGAATGGGCGGCGGCATCGCTTACAATCGCGACGAGCTGGAAGAGATCGCGAGCCGTGGCCTCGATCTCTCGCTTGTCAACGAGGTGCTCGTCGAAGAGTCGCTCGTCGGCTGGAAAGAATTCGAGATGGAAGTGATGCGCGACCGAATGGACAACTGCGTGGTCGTTTGCTCGATCGAGAATTTCGATCCCATGGGCGTCCATACGGGCGACTCAATCACGGTCGCGCCGGTTCAAACGTTGACGGACAAGGAATATCAAATGATGCGGGACGCGGCCTTCTCGGTCATTCGCGAGATCGGCGTCGAGACCGGCGGCTCGAATATTCAATTTGCCGTTCATCCAGACACTGGGCGCATGGTGGTGATCGAGATGAATCCGCGCGTGTCGCGTTCCAGCGCCCTGGCGTCGAAGGCTACCGGATTTCCGATTGCAAAAATCGCCGCCAAACTCGCCGTTGGTTATACCCTCGATGAAATCAAGAACGACATCACCCGCGAAACGCCCGCGTGTTTTGAGCCGACCATCGATTACTGCGTCGTGAAGGTGCCGCGCTTCACGTTCGAAAAATTTCCACAGGCGGATTCGACGTTGACGACGCAAATGAAAAGCGTTGGCGAAGCGATGGCGATCGGGCGCACATTTAAGGAAGCGCTGCAAAAGGCATTGCGCAGCCTCGAGATCAAGCGCTTCGGTTTGTTAGGCGACGGCGCGGATAAACACGTCGATATTGAAACGGTGCGGCTGAAACTCGCGATTCCCAATGCCGAGCGGATTTTTTACCTCGCCCAGGCGTTCGAGGACGGCATGTCGATCGAAGAGGTTTATGACCTCACGAAGATCGACAAGTGGTTTTTGCGAAATCTGGCGCAGATCGTGGCGGCAGACAGGAATCTTCGGAACATAGACTTTCAGTCTGTGCACCCAGCCGGTTCGCAACCCGCTGGATCGAAAGCGGCGGAACCTGCTGGGTCAGGACCGGCGGAGTGCAACTCCGCCGGGCGCACAGGGCGCAGCCCTATGTTCCGCGCGAAGAAACTCGGGTTTTCGGATCGACAACTGGCAATTGCTTTCGCCAAATCGGAAGAGGAAATCCGGCGTCAGCGGAAGATCGACAATCTTATTCCCACCTACCGCCTGGTCGATACCTGCGCGGCGGAATTCGAAGCATACACGCCTTACTATTATTCGACGTACGGTGACGAGAACGAGCGCCGTGAAAGCGGCAAGCGCAAAGTTATGATCCTGGGCGGCGGCCCGAACCGCATCGGGCAAGGGATCGAGTTCGATTACTGCTGCGTCCACGCGGCGTTTGCGTTGCGCGAGCTCGGGTTCGAAACCATTATGGTAAACTCAAATCCGGAAACGGTTTCGACTGATTACGACACGAGCGACAAACTTTACTTCGAACCGCTCACCCTCGAGGACGTGCTCAACATTTACGACCAGGAGAAGCCCGAGGGTGTGGTCGTGCAGTTTGGTGGACAAACGCCCCTAAATCTCGCGGACGGATTGAAAGCGGCCGGCGTTCCGATCCTCGGAACGCAACCAGAGAGCATCGAGACGGCCGAAGATCGACAATTGTTCGCAGCGATGCTCGGCAAGCTCGGTCTGCGGCAAACGCCGAGCGGTTCAGCCGTCAGCCCCGATGACGCAATTACGATCGCGAGCAAAATTGGCTATCCCGTGCTCGTTAGGCCATCGTTCGTGCTTGGCGGCCGAGCAATGGAGCTGGTGTACAACGAAGAGGATTTGCGGCGCTACGTGGCAAGTGCGATTGAAGTCACCCCGGATCGGCCGGTGCTGGTCGACCGCTTTCTCGAAGACGCAGTCGAGGTCGATGTCGATTGCATTTCCGACGGCGAGACAACCGTTATCGGCGCCATCATGGAACACATCGAGGAAGCAGGCATCCACAGCGGCGACAGCGCGTGCGTGATCCCGACCTTTTCACTTCCCCGAAAAGTGCTCGATGAAATTTCCGGCGCGACCAAAGCGATGGCGCGCGAATTACATGTGCGCGGCTTGATGAATGTTCAATTCGCGGTCAAAGCCGAGGATGTTTACGTGCTGGAAGTCAATCCGCGCGCGTCCCGCACCGTGCCATTCGTGAGCAAGGCCATCGGTGTCCCTCTGGCAAAACTGGCGGCGAAAATAATGGCGGGAAAAACTTTGCGCGAGCTCGGTTTCACGAAAGAGATCATGCCGAAGCATTATTCGGTGAAGGAAGCGGTCTTTCCGTTTCTGCGGTATCAAGGCGTTGACATCTCGTTAGGCCCGGAGATGAAATCGACGGGCGAAGTGATGGGAATGGATGTCGATCTTGGCCTGGCCTACGCCAAATCGCAGATGGCTGCGCCGCCCGCCCTGCCAACGAAAGGAAACGCCTTTATCAGCGTGAAGGATAGCGACAAGGAATCGGTTATTCCAGTGGCGCGCGAATTTGTAAAGCTTGGCTTCGGGGTCTTTTCCACAAGTGGAACGGCCGCGACTCTGGCCAAAGCAAAAGTCAAAGTAAAAAAAGTTTTCAAACTCCACGAGGGCCGGCCAAACGTGCTCGACCGAATCAAAAACGGCGACATTAATTTTATTATTAACACGCCGAGCGGCAAAATTCCGCGTGAACACGAGGTCATGATCCGTAACGCCGCGCTCGCCCAGAAAATTCCAATCATGACGACGGTACGCGCTGCCCAAGCGAGCGCGAACGGGATTCGCTCGCTCCAGAAAAGGAAGCTGTCCGTGCGCAGTTTGCAGGAGTATCACGCGGCGATGCCGTAAGCAGCCGCGCTGGTCAAGGTTTTCAAATGTCCGAGAAGGAGCTAACGAAGATTGCGCTCGTGCAAATGCGCTGTGGAGTCCATCCGGGTGAGAACTTTCAGCGTGGGATAGATTTCGTTCGCGCTGCCTCCGGCCAAGGCGCGCAAATCATTTGCCTGCCGGAGCTTTTTCGGTCGCAATATTTCTGCCAAACCGAGGACCACGCCAATTTCACGCTGGCCGAGGAAATCCCCGGAAGATCGACATCGCTACTCGGCGACGTTGCGCGAGAACTTGGTGTCGTCATTGTTGCCTCATTATTCGAGAAACGCGGCGCTGGCGTTTATCATAACACGGCGACCATCATCGACGCGGATGGGAATTTGTTAGGCAAATATCGCAAGATGCATATCCCGGATGATCCGCTTTATCATGAGAAGTTCTATTTTACGCCGGGCGATCTCGGCTTTCGCGCCTGGGAAACACAGCACGGCAAGATCGGTGTCTGCGTTTGCTGGGACCAGTGGTACCCCGAAGCAGCACGGCTGACGGCCTTGCGCGGCGCGGAGATAATCTTTTATCCGACAGCGATTGGCTGGCATCCGAAAGAGAAAAAAGAATTCGGTGCGGCCCAGCATTCTGCCTGGGAAACCATCCAGCGCAGCCACGCTATCGCGAACGGTTGTTATGTCGCAGTGGCAAATCGCGTCGGCCACGAGGCGCCGGCTGGCGGCGACGGAATCGAATTCTGGGGACAAAGTTTCGTTTGCGGCCCTGATGGCGAAATCACCGCGAAAGGCAGCGTTGATCGCGAAGAAATCGTGATTGCCGAGATCGATTGGCGCAACATTGATCGGCATCGAACGCATTGGCCATTTTTGCGCGACCGACGAGTGGACGCTTACCGTGGACTCGAGCAACGGCTGCTCGATTCCTAGTTTCATTTTCGGCCGAAGCGCCCTACCGTTGCGCTATGAAAACAATCGTTATTTCGCTAGCAGCTTTGTGTGCGCTTGCGGGGTTCGCGCAAGCGCAGGATGTGACGAAGGCGACCGCGACTTTGGAGCCAAAATCCGGAAGCCAGGTCACTGGCACGGTCACGTTCGCAGTGAGCGGCGATGAAGTGCAAGTGGTCGCTGATGTTCAAAACCTCAAACCGGGCAAACATGGCTTTCACATTCACGAAAAAGGGGATTGCTCATCTCCCGATGCTTCATCCGCCGGGGGACATTTTAATCCGATGCATCAACATCATGGCGGGCCGCACACGGCCGTGCGCCACGTCGGCGATTTCGGCAATATTGAAGTCGACGCTTCCGGCAAAGGGCACCTCGTTTGGAAAGCGAAACTGGATCTGAGCGGTCCGAATTCGATCATCGGAAAATCGGTGGTCGTACATGAAAAAGAGGACGACTTGAAAACCGATCCGGCGGGTAATTCCGGCGCGCGCATCGCATGCGGAGTCATTGAAGCGGCGAAATAATATTCGCATTCGATCGGCTCCGCCAAGCTCTTGCCAGTTCGCAGTTTCGCAAGATCGACATGCAACTGATGACGCTAAGCGACGTTCGCCGGGCCGCACAGAGCGACCCGGTCACGGCGCGCGCTCATGTGCAGGTTGAAAGCGCGGTGCCGAAATTGACTCGCGAGCAGCAGCCGTACTGCGAACTGGTGCTGGTGGATGCGTGCGATCGAATGCTGCTGCGCGTTTGGAGCGATCACCCCGCCTACAAAACTTGCAGCGCGCTTACCGGCGAAGAGTTTATTGAGCTGACCGCCGAGTTTCACCAGCATTCGCAGTTCGGGCTGGAAGCGCGCAAGTGGACGGTCCGCCCGCTCACGGCTGAAGAGAAAACGACGTTGCTGCAGGGACCGGCGGACCTGCGCGCCAAGCACAGCGCAGATTGGGAATTCATCCTCCAGACTACTCAGGCGATCGCGGATCCTCGCCTGCACGCGTTGTGCGACGCGTTTCTAAAGGAATGGGGTGATCGTTTTCGCCGCACGGCCGCGGCGCGCAATTATCATCACGCGCGGCGCGGCGGATTGGTCGAACACACTGCGCAAATGATGCGCACCGCGCGCGCGATTGGGCCGCTGTATCCGCAGCTCAATGTCGATCTTTTAACCGCGGGTATCTTGTTTCACGACTCTGGTAAACTCTGGGAGAATGCGCTTCCAGAAAATGGATTCGTCATGGGTTACGATGAACGTGGCGAATTGATCGGGCACATCTCGATCGGGCTCGAGCTGGTAAATTCGCTCTGGCGGAAACTTGCGGCCGAAAACGCGGACGCGTGGAAAAAACTTGCGCCACCATCGGAAGATGTGCGCTTGCATCTGCTTCATTTGATCGGCGCGCATCACGGCGAACCGCAATTCGGGTCACCGGTTAGCCCGAAAACGCCGGAGGCAATGGCGCTGCACTACATCGACAATCTCGACGCGCGCCTGGAAATGTTCGCCGCTGGATACGCCACAGCCAAATCACTGGCCCCACGGATTTTCGATCGCGTACGACCGCTGCCGGGTAATTTGGTGAAATCGCTGGAGAAGTTTCAGCAATCAGCAGTAGCCACAAAGAAGGAAGATCAGTTGCTCTAATTCTGGGTAGCGCACGCGTCTCGCGTGCTGGCAATGGCGTCCTCGCCATTGCGAACTTTTGAAAAAGATTGCCTCGGCGCGACGCCGAAACCAGCACGCGAGCGCTTGCGCTACCCAATCCGCCGCCTGGCTTCCGCGAGATAGGTTTCGTCAATTTCGAAGCCGATGAAGTTTTTCACGCCGTATCGTTGCGCGGCGAGGGCTGAGTTTCCGATTCCAAGAAACGGATCGAGCATGGTATGCACGCGCGACACGCCGTGTAGCTTGATGCACCACTCCGCAAGCTGGACTGGAAACGTGGCCGGGTGCGGACGCTCTTTCGCGCGGCTTTGAATTGTCTTGTATGGAACAAACCAGGTATTGCCGCGGCAACGCAAATCATTTTCATGCGTATGCGACCAACGGGCAATGTTGCTCTTATCCTGATACGGTACGCCGAGCGCGAGCCGGTCGATGTCGATCTTACCGTCAACGGTGAAATGGAAAATGTATTCGTGGCAGTCGTTTAAGAATCGCGGCGAGCTGATCGGCTTGAAATGGCCGTACGTTTGTTCGATGACACGCGCGACGCCTGTCTGCCCTGACGGCCGAGACGGCTGTCTTCCAATCGCGATCGATTTGATCCAATGGATCGTGTTTTGCAAAACGAACAGCTGTCGCAACTCAAAAACGATTTCGTGCGGCAGCATCGGATTCGACGGGGCCGAGCCGATGTTGAGAAAGAACGAACCGCTCGGTTTTAAAACTCGGCGAACTTGCGCCCCCCATTGGCCGCACCACTGCAAATACAATTGTCGATCTTGGCGGTCGGAAAATTTTCCATAGCGAACGCCGAGGTTATAAGGCGGCGAGGTAACTACAAGATCGACATGTTCGTTAGGCAACTTCGCCATGCCCGCGATGCAACCTTTTAACTGAAGATCGAACTCGGTCACGAACATCAATCTGTAATAGGCACCGTTACCAAAAAAGTACAACCGCCAGATTCGCATGCACCGGTCAATTCGTTTATCTTTGCGGCAATGGCGGACAAGCCTTCGAAACTCAAAATCGCGGACCGTGAGTTCACCTCGCGACTGCTCGTGGGAACGGGAAAATTTTCGTCCAATGAAATCATGCGCGACGCACTGATTGCGAGCGGAACCGAAATTGTCACGGTTGCGCTGCGGCGGGCCGATCTGTCCGGCAAGCACGATCCCTTCGCCAACATTTTGGATTTTATCGACCCGAAAAGATTTCTTTTGCTTCCGAACACCAGTGGCGCGCGAAATGCCGAGGAAGCCGTGCGATTGGCGCGGCTCGCTGCCGCGGCGGGCTTACCCATGTGGATCAAGCTGGAGATTCATCCCGATCCTCGCTATTTGCTCCCCGATCCCGTCGAAACCCTAGCCGCCGCCGAAATTTTAGTGAAGGAAGGATTCACTATCTTGCCGTATATCAATGCCGATCCCGTCCTGGCTAAGCGTTTGCAAGACATCGGCACCGCAACGGTGATGCCGCTTGGTTCTCCAATTGGCAGCAATCGTGGGATCGAAACTCGGCCGCAAATTGAGATCATCATCGAGCAGGCCACCGTCCCGGTGGTTGTTGATGCCGGACTCGGCGCGCCAAGTCAGGCCGCAGAAGCGATGGAGATGGGCGCCGATGCCGTACTTGTCAACACGGCCATCGCAATTGCCTCCGACCCGGTCCGCATGGCCCAAGCATTTCGCAAAGGAATCGAAGCGGGACGCGAAGCGCGCGAAGTCGGGCTCGGCGAAAAATTAACCACTGCGGCAGCGACCAGTCCCTTGACTGGATTTCTTTCGCGCAGTTCATAGCACAGTCATCCTCGAACCGGCGTTGGTTAGGCAAGTCGCTCTCGCGCGCCCGCGTCATTATAAAATTCGATTTGACGTCCACCGACCCGGCGTACAACGCGCCAGCCATGCTCGGCGGCGAATTCGCGAAGGTGAGCGTCAGTCATGGAACGGAGCAGGCAGAGCTCGGCCGGGTGCATGATGAAAATCTCCGGCTTGATAGCGAGGCAGGCCGATATTTTCGCGACCAACGCTCGGAGATCTTCATTCATGCCAGATGCCAATCTACCGACCGCGCGCGGCCCGCGAAGCGGACGTTTTTCCACGCGACCGAACTGGCAGTGGCGGCGGCGGCTTCGATTTCCGATTGAGTTTTTCGCCCAGTGCAATGTGCGCTTTGCGCGCGGGTGTCGGTCCTCCAGCGGTCGGTTTTTCCATTTTGATCTTCGCGATTGTCGATCTATGGGAGAACTTACGCAATTGGCGCGCGCACATTTCATCAGCTAAGTTTAGCGGATGTTTTCAGAAACGATCGAGCTGCGAGGGCACATCATCGATTCGCTCATCTTGCCCAAGGTGCTGGATCAAATCCTCACACGCGGGGCCAACTTCAAAATTGGCGAGATAAAGATTGGGGAAAAGCGCGCCGACCAAAGTTTCGCACGCATCGAAGTGTCGGCCGAAACGAGTGAGGCGCTCGACGAATTGATCCTCCGGTTGCGACAACACGGCGCCGAAGTTATCGAGCGCGCGAATGTGCAACTCGGCCCCGCGCCGGCGGACGGAGTTTTCCCGGACGATTTTTATGTCACCACCAACCAGCAGACGTTTGTCCGATTAAACGGGAAGGAAATCGAAGTGCAACCGGCTATGATGGACAGCGCCATCGCGCTCGATCGGAACAAGCTCCACGCCCGGGCGGTCAAATTTTTCGATGTAAAAAAAGGGGGCGAGATCGTGGTCGGCCATCAGGGCATTCGCGTCGTTCCGGTGCAACGCGCGACATCGCACACCAATATTTTTCAATTCATCAACACGAGCATCGCGGCAGATGAACCGAAATCGGCGGTCATTCGGGAGTTAGGCCGCGAGTTGCGACGCGCGCGCAACGCCAAAGGAAAAGTAGCGGTTGTAGCCGGGCCCGCTGTCGTGCGGACTGGAGCCGGCGAACATTTGGAGCGTCTAATCGAACTGCGCTACGTCGATCTCCTCTTCGCGGGAAATGCATTCGCGGTTTACGATATCGAACGCGCGCTCTTCGGAACTTCGTTAGGCGTGCATCCAGACCGGGTCCTTGGCAAAGGCGGCCACGAGAACCATCTGCGCGCAATCAATGTCATGCGCCAGGCGGGCGGAGTTGCGACCGCCGTTGAAAAGAAAATCTTGAAAAGCGGCATCCTGCACGCCTGCGTACGGCACCAAGTGGATATCGTTTTGACCGGATCCATCCGTGACGAAGGACCCATCCCAGGCGTCACCACAGACGTAATCGAAGCGCAAAAGATCATGCGCGAAAAACTGGGAGCCGTGACGCACGTATTGTTGCTCGGAACCGTTCAACATTCGCTGGCGGTCGCGGCGATGCTGGCGCCGACCGTGCGGACGGTTTGCGTCGATATCGATGCGGCGGCAGTGGAACAAGCGATCGAACATCAGCCATTGCAATCGATCGGCTTGGTCACCGACGTCGAGCCGTTTCTGCGCGAGCTGGTCAATTCGCTCGCAAGTCGCGCCGAAGAGATCGAAAATGGAAACGGCGAAGCGTAAACGTCGAAATGGTTCGCGACTAAATTGTCGATTTTATGCGTGAGTTGCTTCTTTGTCCGCCCGATTACTACGGCATCGAGTATGAAATCAACCCGTGGATGAGCCGCGCGCGCGGCGCGGAAGCCGTTTTGGCTCAACAGCAATGGAAAAATCTGCACACCATCCTGGCAAAATTGGAGTGCAAAATTCAGTTGGTGAAACCGCAACCGAAGCTACCCGACATGGTTTTCACCGCCAACGCCGGATTGACCATCGGAAAAAGATTCATCCCCAGTAATTTTCGGCATAAGGAGCGCGCTGGCGAAGCGCCGCACTTTGCGCGCTGGATGGATGAGCATGGTTACGAGATCGCGTGGTTGCCTAACGACTTCTATTTCGAGGGGGAAGGCGACGCGCTATTTGGGGGCGACGCGCTATTCTGCGGGTACAAATTCCGTTCTGACATCAAATCGCATCGCGCCGTCGCGGACATGCTCGGCTGCCTGGTGATCTCGGTGGAGCTAGTCGACCCGCGTTTTTATCATCTCGATACTTGTTTTTGTCCGGTGGCGCACGACGCGGCCGTTTGGTTCCCGTCGGCATTCGATGAATACGGTCAGCGCGCGATCCGCGACCATGTGCCGGACCTGATCGACGTTGCGCCGGAGGAAGCCGTTCACTTTTCCTGCAACGCGGTCGTGCTCGATTGCGATATCGTTTTACCGGAAGGCGCGTCGCAGCTGGTCGGCACGCTCAAAGAACGCGGCTATCGCTGCCACGAGTTGCCGATGAGCGAGTTTTTGAAAGCTGGCGGCGCCTGCAAATGCCTGACCATGTTCTTACCGCAACGAGAAGTGGTGGAGTGATGAAGTGGTGGAGTAATGTCTTTCAACGGTCCATTACTCCTGCTTCTCCCGCTACGCTCGGAGCGCGCGTTCAATTTTCCGCAGCGGCAAACAATTCATTACGTCGGCCTTGGTAAGCCAGCCTTTGCGGGCAATGCCGATGCCGAACCATAGGTCTTGAAGGCGTTCGGCGCGGTGGGCGTCAGGATCGATGACACATTTCACTCCTTTTTGCTTGGCCAGCGGCCACCAACGCCAATCGAGATCGAGTCGTTTCGGCGAGGCACTGAGTTCGACCCAGGTCCCGGTCGCTGCGGCAGCATCAAGAATTGCCGGCACATCGACATGGTACGGTTCGCGCTGCAAAAGAATCCGCCCGGTTGGATGACCGAGAATTGTAACGAAACGATTTTCCATCGCGCGAATCATTCGCTTAGTCATTTCCGCTTCGCTCAAATTGAAAACGGAATGAATTGACGCGATTACGAAATCGAGCTCCGCCAAAAGGCCATCGGAAAAATCGAGACGGCCGTCACGCAGAATGTCGCACTCCACGCCCGCGAAAAGTCGGAAATGGTCGCACTTCTCGTTTAATTTTCGAATCGCGGCGACTTGGGCGCGCAATTTCGCTTCATCGAGCCCGTGCGCCTGAATCGAGCTTTTGCTGTGTTCGGCGACGCCAAGATATTCGAGCCCGAGCGCTTGCCCCGCCACCGCCATTTCCTCGAGCGAGTTATGGCCATCGCTGGCGACCGTGTGACAATGAAATGTGCCGCGCAGATTTTCCTTCTCGATCAAGCGCGGCAGCGCGTGTTTTTCTGCCGCTTCAAATTCACCGCAGTTCTCGCGCAGCTCCGGCGGAATGAAATCGAGATCGAGCGCGCGATATAACTCAGCTTCGTCGCACACCTTTGGGATTTTCGATCTTTTCCCTTTCGCCTTCGGATCGGGCGGCAGTGGCGCGAGGCGATATTCATTCAGCGTCCAGCCGCGTTTTAGCGCGCGATTCCGCATCTCGATGTTGTGCTCCTTGTTGCCGGTAAAATAATTGAGCGCAAAGGGATACTCTGCCCCGCTGACAACGCGCATATCGCACTGGATTCCGGAGCGAAGCCGCACACTCGATTTCGTTGGCCCTTGCGCAATCACTGACTCGACCAGCGCATGAGCGACGAAGAATCTCGTGATCGCTTCCGGCGTTTTTGTCGCTACCACAAGATCAACATCGTGGACAATTTCTTTTCGCCGCCGATAACTTCCCGCAACATCGACAAGCAATGCGTCATTGTGCGCGGCGAGGTCCGCGCGCAGGCTTTCCGCTTCCGCCGCGATTTGGCCGAATTGGAAATAGCCGGCGTGCTGCGCTCGCTGCTCGATGGCCGTGCAAATCTTCGCCTGAGTCGTCTCGCCGAAGCCGGGCAATTTCGCGACCCGGCCCGATTCGCAAGCCTTTCGCAATGCATCGATTGAGCTGATGTGGAGTTGCCCGTAGAGCGCCTTGATCTTTTTCGCGCCCAAGCCGGGGATGGAAAATAATTCCAGGATCGCCGCTGGGAATTCCGCGCGTAGCTCTTCGAGGTATTTCAGTGAGCCGGTGGCTGCGAGTTCTTTAATTTTCTCCGTGATGCTCTTGCCGATGCCTGGAATTTTCGCGAGCGCTTCTTCATCTTGCAGATCGGAAATGTTTCCGCCGAATGTTTCCAGCGAGCGCGCGGCGTTCGCGTAAGCGCGAATTTTAAACGGGTTTTCGTCTTTGAGTTCGAGCAGCGTAGCGATTTGCTCCAAAACTTCCGCGATTTGCCCTTTGGTCATTCTAAACCGTTAGCGAAGATTGCGACGGCGTCGATGTTCAACCTGCGGCGTGGCGAAAGTGCATTAAACTTCACGTTTACCGAATGCATTAAGCGCTCTTATGGCTGATTCCATCAAATTGATCGAATGCCCGCGGGACGCCTGGCAAGGCCTCAAGCGGCAGATCCCGACCGAAATCAAGGTCGCCTACCTGCACGCGCTGGTTGAGGCAGGCTTTCAGCACATTGACGCGGTGAGCTTTGTCTCGCCGAAGGCTGTGCCGCAGATGGCGGACAGCGAGGCAGTCTTGGAGGAACTCCAGCCGCCCAGCAATGTCGAGATCATCGGAATCATTGTGAACGAAAAAGGCGCGGAGCGCGCCATCGCTGCTCAGCGCGTCACCACGGTTGGTTATCCGTACTCAATCTCTCCAACTTTTCTGCGCAAGAACCAAAGCCAGTCGCGTGAGGAGAATTACGAAGCGCTGAAGGCGATAAAGAATCGCGCGGAGGATGCCCAGATAGACATCGTCGTCTACATCTCGATGGCGTTTGGAAATCCGTACGGCGATCCCTGGAACAAGAATGACGTGCAAAATGCAGTGAAAGCGATTGTGGATCTTGGCGTTCGCTCGATCTCGCTGGCTGATACAGTCGGCGCTGCGACGCCGCAGCTCATCGGCCGCGTGGTGGGCGCGGTGAAAGACAATTACGACAAGATCGACATCGGCGTCCATCTGCACAGCAGTCCGGTAGAGGCCCCGAAAAGAATTTTGGCTGCGTACGATGCTGGATGCCGTAGGTTCGATTCGGCCATCGGCGGCCTGGGCGGCTGTCCATTCGCGCAAGATGCATTGGTTGGAAACATTCCGACCGAAAGCGTGATCGAGGCGCTTCAGCAGCGCGGAGTGGAACTGCCGATCCGCAAATCGATGGAGGCTGTCATAAGAATGAACGCCGAGATTGGCGGCAGATTCTCTTTACAAGGTCTCCCATCCCGCCGCCGCGCTCACATGCGCCCGCGCCTTCTGTAGAATTCGTAGCGCTCGACGATTGAGTCGATGTATTTGCGCGTGCCAGGAAAATCGACGTTCGCGAGAAAATCTTTCTTGGAAATGACGGTGGTTTCGCTGCCGCCAGCCCAGCGTTGGGCACGGCTGGCGCCGGCATTGTATTCGGCCAGCGCGAATGGCAACGGGTCGGGCTGACTTTCCCAATGCTGAAACGCACGCCGCAAATACCACGCCCCGGCCCTCAAGTTTGTTTTCGGATCGAAAAGTTGTTCTACTTGGAAATTGTCGATCTTGTTTTCGCGCGCCCATTCGTCCGACGCTTTTTCGCTCACTTGCATAAGACCGCGCTCGCCGGCCGTCCCATATTTTTGCGGATCAAAACGGCTCTCGCGCCATACGACTGCTTTAAGCAGCATCGGATCGAGATGATGCTCGGCCGCGACCGAGCCGATCAGTTTGTCATATTGTTGAAAGCGCGCGGGGCTGATCCATTCATAAAGCGTGTAGAGCGGATCGCCCGATCGGACGGCCAGATAAATGAATGCCACCCCCAGCGCGAGTAAAACGCAAAGGATCAACTTGAACAAAACCCTGATCACATCAGCATCAATCCACGTATCGTTGCCGCTGTTCAATTAAATTCCCTGCGCCTCGAAATGATGAAGCCCAGTTACATTCGCGTCGTCATCGATCGCGCGATCCATCGCGAGCTGGATTATTCTGTGCCGGAGACCTTGGCTAAGCGTGTCGGCGTCGGGTCGCGGGTGCGCGTTCCGTTTCGCGACAAATCCGCGCTCGCCACGGTCGTAGCCACGCTCGACCAAACCAATGTCGCAGGAATTCGACCGATCGAAGCAATCGTGGGTGACGGGCCGGTTCTAAGTGAACCGCTGCTCGAACTCGCAAAATGGATGAGCACCTATTATTGCTGCCCGCTCGAAACAGTTATGCGCAGTTTGCTGCCGCAAGTGATTCGCAAAGCGGAGATCGGGTGGAAGAAACAATTGTTCGTGCAACTCGCCCACAAGATTGACAATGAGGGATTGGAGAAATTGCACAAACAGGCGCCGCGACAGGCCGAACTTCTTGAAGCGATCACGCGTTTGAATTCGCCTGTTCGCGCCAGCGAGCTATTGCGAAAAATTTCACTCGGCAACCAAACTCTGCGCGCACTGGCCAAGCGGGGCCTGGTCGAGTTGCGCGAAGAAGCAGTCGCGCGCGATCCGCATGCTGGCGAGGAATTTGTTGCCACGTCAAAACTCGAATTGAACACCGAGCAAAGAGCCGCGCTCAAACAAATCGCGGACGCGCTTGCTTCGCCTGAAAGTGCGCGACCGATTTTGCTGCATGGGGTTACCGGCAGCGGCAAGACCGAGATTTATCTGCAAGCGATTCGCTCCGCTCTCGACCGCGGACGCAGCGCGATCGTTCTGGTTCCGGAAATTTCACTCACACCGCAAACTGTCGAGCGTTTCAAAGGCCGTTTCGCCGAAGCTCGGGATGCAGTCGCCGTTTTACACAGCCATCTGTCTGGAGGAGAACGCCATGATGAATGGCACAAGATTCATTCGGGGCGTGCCCGGATCGTGATTGGCGCGCGCAGCGCCGTTTTTGCGCCGCTCAAAGACCTCGGGCTCATCATTGTCGATGAAGAGCATGAAACAACTTATAAACAGGAAGAAGCGCCACGTTACCAAGCGCGCGACGTGGCGGTAGTGCGCGCGAAGATCGAGAAATGCGCGGTCGTCCTCGGGAGTGCCACGCCCTCGCTGGAGAGTTATTACAACGCCACGACCGGCAAATACAAACTGACAACCCTGACCCAGCGCGTGGACGACCGCCAGATGCCGCTCATACGCATTGTCGATCTTCGCCAAGAGGGGCGAAAGGAAAAGACGATGTCGATCTTGTCGGAAAAATTGTTGCAAGCGATTGTGGATCGTCTGGAGAAACGTGAGCAAACGATTTTATTTTTGAATCGGCGCGGTTTTTCCACCTCGCTGCTTTGTCGCAACTGCGGAGAAGCGCGCGATTGCCCGAATTGCAGCGTCGCGCTCACCTTTCATCGGCATGTAGCGCGATTGAGTTGTCACCTGTGTGGGCATACCGCGGCTGTGCCAAAAAAATGTCCAGCCTGCGGGCAAGACGCATTGATTTACGCCGGATTCGGCACGGAGAAAGTCGAGGCGACGGTCGCGCAATTTTTCCCGAAAGCAGTCGTTAGGCGAATGGATGCCGACTCGATGACGCGCAAAGAAGCTTACAGGGAAACTTTGCGCAATTTTCGGACGGGTAAGATCGACATCCTGGTCGGGACACAGATGATCGCGAAGGGGTTGCATTTTCCGAATGTCACGCTCGTTGGAATTATCAATGCCGATCTGGCTTTGCATTTGCCCGATTTCCGTGCTGGCGAAAGAACATTTCAGTTGCTCACTCAAGTGGCGGGCCGCGCCGGACGAGGCGAGCGAACAGGCGAAGTTTTCGTCCAAACCTACACTCCGTTTTCGCCGTCAGTTCAGTTCGCGCGGCATCACGATTTCACCGGTTATTTCCAACAGGAGCTCGAGTTTCGCGAACGGTGTGACTTTCCGCCATTCAAGCACGCGATCCTGATCACAGTGCGGTCAGCGCACGAGGGTCGCGCAAAACTTTCAGCCGAAACTCTGGTGCGGCGCTTAAAAGAAGCGCGCGGTCCCGAGTTCGTGATCGGTGAGGCCGTGCCGGCGCCGCTGCAAAAGTTGCAGGGCCAATTCCGATTTCATATTTTGCTGCGCGGCGACGCCATCATGCGCCTGAGTCGGCTCGTGCGCGAGACACTGGACAAGCTGCCGTTTCCCGAGGACGTGGCGGTCACGATAGACGTCGATCCTTATCAATTGCTCTGAAATTTAGTGACGCCGACCGCCGGGTCTTGCACTCTCCTTGCGGCATGAATCTTCTCGCGGCGGCGAGCTCTGTGCACGGAACGGAGCAACTGGTTTCATTCACGCTATTGCAACTGATTGCAATTCTGGTCGCAGCGCGCGCGTCGGGCCAGGTCGCCCGCTGGCTTGGTCAGCCCCGCGTGGTCGGCGAAATTGTAGGCGGGCTCTTGCTTGGGCCGTCATTATTCGGCCGCTTGTTCCCGCAACAATTTGAGTTCGTGTTCCACTCCATCTCCCCGGCGCCGCTGATCGTGCTGAGCCAAATCGGCTTGAGCCTTCTCATGTTTCAGATCGGACTCGAGTTCGATTTCAGTCATCTGAAAGAGCGCCAGAATCGGACCGCTATGATCAGCATATCGGCTGCCGGCATTGGTTTGCCGTTTGCGTTGGGGTGGCTCGTCGGATGGTGGTCCCAATCGGCGCTAGCCCCGGCGATCAATCCGCTGGCTTATCGCCTGTTTCTCGCAGTCGCTTTGTCGATCACCGCCATCCCGATTTTAGGTCGCATTATGATGGAACTCGGAATCACGCGCACGCGTTTGGGCGCGATTGCCATCACAGCCGCCGCCATCAATGATGTTACCGGCTGGATCTTATTGGCAATTGTGAGCGCGCTGACGAGGGCGCAATTTTCCGCCAGCCGTTTCGCGATCCAGGTTGCCTTGCTCGTGCTCTACCTCGCGCTCTGGCAATGGGTCGTTAGGCCTCTGTTAAAACGCCTGATCAATGCATTCAAACCGGCAAATGAGCACGTCCCGCACGATCTACTCGCCATCATGATCATTGTCATTTTCCTGTCGGGCCTGGTTACCTTTAGTCTTGGAGTGTTTGTGATTTTTGGCGGGTTCATTGCCGGTATGATGCTGCACGATCACGAAAAATTTGTGGCTGGTTGGAAGAAAACAGTGTCACATTTTGTGACCGTGCTTTTCCTGCCGATCTTTTTTACTTTCACGGGATTGCGGACCAACGTGCAGGGGTTGGACTCGGCCGAACTGTGGGGCTGGTGCGGCCTGCTCACGCTTGCCGCGACGGTCGGCAAATTCGGAGGTTGCGCTAGCGCCGCGCGCTTCTGCGGCATGAGCTGGGCTGACGCCAGTTGTCTCGGCATTATGATGAACACGCGCGCGCTGATGGAACTCGTAGTCATCAATATCGGTTTCGACTTGGGCGTAATCCCGCCGAACGTTTTCACGATGCTCGTTTTGATGGCGATTTTCAGCACGATCACAACTGCGCCCGTGCTGCGCGTCGCGATGCGCAAGCTCGGTCATCCGTACGAGCTTCGCGCCGACATCTAAGTTCCGGACCTACGTCTCATTCCAACTGGCGCCCACGTTTCCGGCTCTGGCATTCGGATTCCTTTAGTTCGATCGGGAAACGTATCGTCGGATCAAATGTGTTAATTTGGCTTAAACGAGTCCCTGGTCCATCATCGCGTTCGCGACTTTGAGGAAGCCGGCGATGTTCGCGCCATTCACGTAATTGCCGGGTGTGCCGAATCTCTCGGCGGTCCGATAGCACATAGCGTGGATGTTGTGCATGATTTTGAAAAGACGCGCATCGACTTCCTCGCGCGTCCATGAGATGCGCATGCTGTTTTGCGCCATTTCCAAACCCGAGGTGGCAACGCCACCTGCATTTGCCGCCTTGCCAGGCCCAAAAAGAATCTTTGCTTCGAGAAATTTGTTAATGCCGTCGATTGTCGTCGGCATGTTCGCGCCTTCGGACACGACGTAAACACCGTTGCGCAAAAGATTGGCCGCATCTTTGCCGTTGATCTCATTCTGAGTCGCGCTCGGAAATGCGCACTGCGCCTTGTGGTTCCAAAGCGGATTGTAATCCAATTTGGGGTCGACCGCGGTAAACGTCGCGCTTTTGAACTTGTCGCCGTACTCCGCAATGCGTCTGCGCCGGACATTCTTCAGTTCCATCACGAAGGTAAGCTTGTCGCGATCAATTCCTTCCTCGTCGTAAATATAGCCGCTCGAATCCGAGAGCGTAACGGGCTTTGCGCCTAAGGTGATCAACTTCTCGACCGTGTATTGCGCCACGTTTCCGCTACCCGATACCAGCGCCGTCTTGCCTTTCAGATCCTCCTTTCGCGTCTTAAGCATTTCCTCCGCGAAGTAAACGCCGCCGTAACCGGTAGCTTCCGGGCGAATGACGGAGCCACCCCACGTCGGTCCTTTGCCCGTAAAAACCCCCGTGAATTCGTTCTTGAGTTTCTTGTACATTCCGAAAAGAAAGCCGATCTCGCGTGCACCTACGCCGATGTCACCCGCTGGGACATCTGTGTCCGGTCCAATGTGCCGAAACAGTTCGCACATGAACGCCTGGCAAAAGCGTGTCACTTCGAGATCGCTCTTGCCCTTCGGATCGAAATCAGACCCTCCTTTGCCTCCCCCCATGGGCAATGTCGTCAGCGCATTCTTAAAGACCTGTTCGAAGGCGAGGAATTTTAGGATGCCGAGATTGACGCTCGGATGAAATCGCAACCCGCCTTTGTATGGACCGATCGCGCTGTTCATCTGCACTCGGAAGCCGCGGTTGACGTGCAGCTCGCCTGCGTCATCCTGCCACGGCACGCGAAACATGATCACGCGCTCCGGCTCGATGATTCGCTCGAGGATTTTGGCTTTCCGGTACTCAGGATGTTGATCCAGCACGACCGTAAGCGACTCAACTACTTCCTGAACCGCCTGGTGAAACTCCGGTTCCCCCGGGTTTCTGGCCTTCACCTCGGCCATCAAATTCGAAACGTAATTTTCCATTGAAAACATCCTATCTTCTCAATTCGAGTAGAAACTCTTCGTCAGTAAGCCGGACCTCTTTAATAATCTGCCTCAGCAAAAAAGGCGAGACATCGCGGCTCCTGTGAAACGGAACGGTCGTGCATCGTCCATCTGCATGACGATATTGTTTATGCGAGCCGCGCTGACGAACTTCGACAAATTCCATCTTTTCCAAACATGAGCGATCTCGCGCGGCTTCAGTACCGGCAGCCGAGCCATCGCTAAACTTGAATCGCTTCGGTCCCAACGAACTCCGCTTCCAATTTAGGTTCACCATCTTCAAGCAGCATCGAAATCACCTCGCGCAGATTTTCGCGTAATTCCTGTAGCGTCGCGCCCTGAGAATGCGCTCCAGAAAATCCAGGAACATAACCGACGAATAACTTTGTCTGAGGGTCGCGCTCGACGACTGCCGTAAATGACCGCATGCGTCAGAGTGTAGCGGCGGCGGCCCCCAGCCGCAAATCGATCTGCGTAATCCGCGGTTAGAATCAGAGAACCAACCGGGGTCGACGGCGCTGTTCAGCGCCTCCCATAATGTTCTGCGCCCAAAAAATGCAGCGACACATACGGCTCATCGCCAACCACCCAACTATCGTGGCCCGGGCCGATATAAAACAGATCGCCCGCGCGCATCTCATAACAGCGCCCGTCCTTCATCTGGCAGGCGGCGCAACCGGACACAACGATCCCGACATGTTCCACTTCGCATAAAGAGGCGCCGGTCGCTGCTCCCACGTGCGCCGACCATTTCCATCCCGGCTCGTAGCTGGCGCGCCCGATTGTCATCGATCCGATCTTCACCATTTCGAATTTTCCCTTTTCGAATGTGCGCACCTCATCCGGCTGCTCGAAGCGCTTGATCAACAAATCATCGTAGTTCGGTAACATTTCTGAATCTAAATCATTCCTCAGGAACCCAAGAAAGCAGGAATTCAGATAAAATAATTTCCTGAGTTCCTGCTTTCCTAAGCGATTTTCCGGGATTTCACTCGAGGCCGATCCCCATCAACAGGCCATTTTCGGATACCGACGGATTGATCGTGAGAAACAGGACGCGTCCCGTGACCGGCGCAGTGATCGTTTCCAAGATATCGCCGAAGAGCGATCCGATCGTCCCGATGTCTTGCCCTTTCTGCACCAGATCGCCGGCCGCAACGCGCGGATAAAGCATTCCGGCATTCTTTGTATAGACCCATTCGAACTTCGTTAAAATCGTCGGCGTTCCTGGCGTTACTGTAGTGGCCGCTGTCTCAGCGGCAGACCTTCCGCTTTTCGCCCGCCCACCGCCTTCGCTGTCCGACATCCCCAAATGCGCCATAACCCGCCGCACACCATTCACGAGCAGTTCAACGGCGTCCTCCTGGAGTTGGCCGACGCCGCCAGCCTCAGCGAGCACAGCGGGAATTCCTTTCTCGGCCGCCGCCGCATAACTGGATAAACCTTTGGCCGGCTGAACAGGTTTCGTCACCGTGAGGACGTAGGGAAGCCCAAAAGCAATCGCGAGCGCTTTCGATTTCGCGTCAACGGGCTCATTCCCGCCGCGACAAATGCTGAATGGCACCAGCGCCTCCGGAATATCGCCGCCGTGCAGGTCGATATATGCATCCGCGTAGACGACGAACTTGTTGATCAGCGCGTGCGTCATCTGCTCGCTATAGCTGCCGTTCGGATCGCCCGGAAAAACGCGGTTTGGATTCACGTTATCAATAGGACAAACAAAAGGAGTCCGGCTCCGAAAGGCCGGTAGATTCAACACCGGCATTAAAATTACAATGCCCGCGATTTTTTCCGGATCGAGCGTCTTAGCTGATCGAATCACCGCCTCGATCGCCGGATACTCGCCGCCGTGCACACCAGCATTTACAAACAACAGCGGTCCCGGTTTAGCACCAGTGACAGTTACAACCGGCCGCGGCTCATCACTAGCCAGCGCCACGCCCGGCAATTTAATTAGGTGTCGCTCAGTCTTGCCCGGCTTCAGCTCGCCGAGAATCGGAATCTTCCGTGGGTGCATCTCAAAAACATCCAATTTGGACAGCAGGAATCCAAGAGATTTGAATTAGGAAAGTAGGAACGCAGGAAAAAGCGAAGGGATTCTGAGCCTCATGCTCATTGGTTGCCAAAGTCGAAACAGGATTTACAGAATTCACACAATTGAAAGCGCAACCTGGATCGGACGGATGACAGGTAGGGCGCTTAACCCGTTCGGCTTCGCTCAGGGCGGGCTCTCAATCGCCTGGGGCTACTCCCAGCCGCAAATTTCCCAAATGTGATTCGTTGGGTTCTGTCTAGTTCGTCCTGGGAGGCGCCCTACCTTGATGTCGTCTTCAATTTCCCGAATCACTGCATCGAACCGTCCGGCGGCGATGTCGCGCTTCATCTGCTCGTCCCAGTCATCATCGTTCCAACCGTGCAACCACGCCGCCAGCTCGGCGCGTTCTTCAAACGAGAGCTGTTCGATAGCAGTCTTGATTTCAGCCAAACTCACGTTGGCGATTTTACCACCGCTCGATTGCTCTTCCAACTTCCGGTAATCCGGTCAGAAGAGTGTCGATAATAAGCTCTGACCCCATCCGCTTTGACCGCACCGGGTAATGGATTGGAAGAAAAAGCGAAGACCGCCCGTGGCACAAGAAGAAGTCGCAAGTCACATTCGGAATCTTGCAGCATTAGGATGGATCGACGTTGAGCCAAGTAAAGATCTCCCGGTCGAAGATCCTGATTTAGTCGCCGACGCGGCGTAAATCCAAGCGATTACTTGAGTCCGCTGGAGGGCGGAACGCGGTAGTGGGGATCCTTTTGCATTCCTGCGAGCAATTTTTCGAGTTCGTCCCCTTTGAGAATAAGCGTGAGAATATCGCCTCGCTGTATTCCGCGATTCGAATGGCCCAAATCTTCTCGCATTGCGCGATAAAAATCCTCCAGCATGAAAAAACTCTTTCCTGCGTAGGCATCTTTGGCGGATTGCAAAAACGTCGTGTACGCCTTGAGCAAGCGGGGTCCGGCCCTGGACACAAAGCGCTCATATGCTTGCAACCGCCGTTCCCTAAAAGCTTGTTCGACCTCTTTTCGCTTCTCAAAATAGCGACCAACAACGACCGCAGATACAGAGGCTACGATTGTTACAGCACCGGTTACGAATGCGGTAGCAACAGTTAGGTTCAATGTTGCAAGACGCAGTATCGAGCTGATGAGGTAGTAAACGACTAAGCCAACGCCGGCTATTATCGCAAACGCCAGTACAAAACTAATCGTGCGAATGAAATTCGCGCTAAATGTTTGGGAGGTAGATTTGTCGATCACAATTGCGATGTAGCAAAACAGCCGAGCCCTTGCGAGCTCGGCTGTCTGTTAATTGTTGTGTCGGCTTCGGCTTAGTAATCCATGCCGCCCATGCCGCCCGGTGGCATCGGAGGAGTTTTTTCCTTTTCAGGAATCTCCGTCACGAGTGCTTCGGTGGTGAGCAACAGGCCCGCGATCGACGCGGCGTTTTGCAGCGCCGTGCGCGTGACCTTGGTAGGATCGACAATCCCCGCCTTGACGAGATCAGTGTATTCGTCAGCGGAGACGTCGTAGCCTTCGTTGCCTTTGCGGTTCTTGACTTCCTCGACCACCAGCGCGCCTTCGCGGCCCGCGTTGTCGGCGAGTTGGCGCGTCGGCTCTTCGATCGCGCGTCGCACGATTTGCACGCCGACTTTCTCGTCCGCGTCGAGGCCCCTCATGCCCTCGAGCACTTTTTGCGCACGGATAAATGCGACACCGCCGCCTGCGACGATGCCTTCCTCGACCGCCGCACGTGTGGCGTGCAATGCGTCTTCGACGCGCGCCTTCTTCTCTTTCATCTCGGTCTCGGTCGCAGCGCCGACGTTGATGACGGCAACGCCGCCCGCGAGTTTCGCCAGTCGCTCCTGGAGTTTCTCGCGATCGTAATCGCTGGTCGTCTCTTCAATCTGACGACGGATTTGGGCGACGCGGCCCTGGATATCGGCACTCTTGCCTGCTCCTTCGACGATAGTGGTGTTTTCCTTGTCGATGGTCACGCGTTTGGCTTTGCCGAGGTCTTCCAGCTTGATGTTCTCGAGCTTAATGCCGAGATCTTCGCTGATCAGACGGCCGCCGGTGAGCACGCCGATGTCTTCGAGCATCGCCTTACGGCGATCGCCGAAGCCCGGCGCTTTTACCGCGGCGACTTGCAACGTGCCGCGCAATTTGTTCACGACCAACGTGGCGAGCGCTTCGCCTTCCACGTCTTCCGCGATGATGAGCAACGGCCGTCCAGCCTTCGCGACTTTCTCAAGCAACGGAAGCATGTCCTTCAAACTCGAGATTTTTTTCTCGTAAATAAGGATGTACGGATTTTCGAGGATGGCTTCCATCTCCTCCGCGTTGGTGACGAAGTAGGGCGACAGATAACCTTTGTCGAACTGCATCCCCTCGACGACTTCCAGCGTGGTCTCGATCGATTTCGCTTCCTCGACCGTGATCGTGCCGTCCTTGCCAACTTTGTCCATGGCGTCGGCAATGATCTCGCCGATTGTCTTATCCCAGTTGGCCGAAACGGTCGCGACCTGCGCGATCTCGGTGCGATCGCTCACTTTCCTGGAGAGTTTCTTTAGCTCCTCGACGATTGCATCGACGGCTTTCATGATGCCGCGCTGCAACGACGTCGGGTTCGCGCCGGCAGTGACGTTACGCAGACCTTCGCGGTAAATTGATTCCGCGAGAATGGTCGCGGTGGTCGTGCCGTCGCCCGCCACGTCCGAAGTTTTCGACGCGACTTCGCGGACGAGCTGGGCCCCCATATTTTCATACGGATCTTCCAGCTCGATCTCTTTCGCGACCGTTACGCCGTCTTTCGTGATCGTCGGGCTGCCGAATTTCTTGTCGAGAATGACGTTGCGACCGCTCGGTCCGAGGGTGGCCTTTACGGCCTTGGCCAGTTTCTCGATACCGCGCAGCAACGTGTGCCGCGCATTTTCATCGAATTGTAATTGTTTAGCTGCCATAATATTAGGTTCTTAGTTGATGGTTGAGTGTTGAGAGTTCATCAACCGATGATGCCGAGGATGTCGTCCTCGCGCATGATCAGGTAGGTGTCGTTGTCGATCTTGATTTCGGTCCCGCCGTATTTCGAAATGAGAACCTTGTCTCCTTTCTTGACGGTGAAATCGACTTTCTTGCCGTTGTCGTCAATTTTACCGGTGCCAAGAGCGACGACTTTGCCCTCCTGCGGTTTTTCCTTCGCGGTATCGGGAATAATGATCCCGCCTTTTTTTGTTTCCGTCTCTTCAATCGGCTGCACCAGCACCCGGTCTCCGAGCGGTTTTACGTTAACTGTTGCCATAGTGTTTTCTGTTTTTGTTTCTGTTTGTTGGGTTGAGCCGGCGACTGTTCACTTCAAAACAGCCGTCGGCAAATTGTTTTCTCGAGCTAAGGAAAGCATTCGTTCATGACGCGCACACGTTCGGCAATTACTTCTTCTTATCTTCGTCCACGACTTCGAATTCGGCGTCGACAACATTCCCGTTACCGCGTTTGCCTGCGCCTTCTTCAGCGCCTGGTCGCGTGCCTGCTTCAGGTCCAGGTCGCGGCCCGGCCTGCGGGCCAGCTTGCGCTGAAGCTTGTTTGTAAAGCTCAGCGCTGATGTCCTGGAACTTGTTCTGCAAATCGTCGTAGGCGCGCTTGATCGCGTCCGTGTCGTTGCGATTGATCGCATCGCGCACCGCAGCAATGGCGTCCTCGACCGGCTTGCGTTTGTCGGCCGGAACTTTGTCCCCCAGTTCTTTCAGCTGTTTCTCGCATTGATACGCGAGCGTGTCGGCGTTGTTCTTGATCTCGATCGCTTCCTTCGCTTTGCGATCTTCCTCGGCATGTGCCTCCGCGTCGCTGCGCATCCGTTCGACCTCATCCTTGCCCAAGCCGCTCGAACCGGTGATGGAGATTTTCTGCTCCCGACCGGTGCCGAGGTCTTTCGCGTTAACGTGCAGAATGCCGTTCGCGTCGATGTCAAAGGTGACTTCGATCTGCGGGACGCCGCGCGGGGCCGGCGGAATTCCATCAAGATGGAAAGTACCGAGATTTTTATTGTCGCGCGACAGCGGCCGCTCGCCTTGTAGCACTTTGATTTCCACGCCGGGCTGGTTGTCGCTGTAAGTCGAAAAGATCTGTGACTTCCGCGTCGGAATGGTCGTGTTTCGCGGAATCATCGGCGTCGCCACGCCACCCGCGGTTTCAATCGCGAGCGTGAGCGGCGTAACATCCAGAAGCAGCACGTCTTTGACGTCGCCTTTGAGCACGCCGCCTTGGATAGCTGCGCCCACCGCGACGACTTCGTCCGGGTTCACGCCTTTATGAGGCTGTTTGCCAATCAGACTGCGTGCCGTTTCCACAACTTTCGGCATGCGCGTCATGCCGCCGACGAGCACCAGCTCGTTGACCTCGCGCTCGGAAATTTTTGCGTCCCCCAAGCATGCTTTCACCGGCGGAACTGTCCGCTGAACCAAATCATCCGTCAGCTGCTCAAGCTTCGACCGAGTCAGCTTTTTCTGGATGTGCTTTGGACCGCTCGCGTCGGCCGTGATGAACGGCAGATTGATCTCATACTCCTGTGAGCTCGAAAGTGCGATTTTCGCTTTCTCGGATTCTTCCTTGATGCGCTGAATCGCGTCGGGCTGCTTGGTCAGATCGATGCCGGTGTCCTTTTTGAATTCGCTGACGATCCAATCCATCACTTTCGCGTCCCAATCGTCACCGCCAAGATGCGTGTCGCCGTTGGTCGCTTTCACTTCGAAAACACCGTCGCCGATCTCGAGAACGGAAATGTCGAACGTGCCGCCGCCCAAATCGTAAACGGCGATCTTTTCGTCCTTTTTCTTGTCGAGACCGTAAGCAAGCGACGCTGCCGTCGGCTCATTGATGATGCGCAAAACTTCCAGGCCGGCGATTTTGCCTGCGTCCTTGGTCGCGTTACGTTGTGAATCGTTGAAATACGCCGGCACAGTAACGACCGCCTGCGTGATTTTTTCGCCGAGCTTCGCCTCCGCGTCGGCTTTCATCTTCGACAAAATCATTGCCGAAATTTCCGGCGGCGAAAAAGTCTTGCGCTCGCCGGCTACTTCCACCTGCACATGCGCGTCGCCGTTGGCCGCCTTGACGATCTTGTAGGGCACGCGGTGCTCTTCTTCGTGAACCTCGTCGTACTTGCGGCCCATGAACCGCTTGATCGAAAAGACAGTGTTCTGCGGATTCGTGATCGCCTGACGTTTCGCGGCCTGGCCGACCAGCCGCTCCCCGCTTTTGCTAAACGCCACGACTGAAGGCGTCGTACGCGCTCCTTCAGAATTTTCCAAAACCACGGGCTCGCCACCTTCCATCACGGCCATGCATGAGTTAGTGGTACCCAAGTCGATACCTAAAACTTTAGCCATAAAAATGAAATCCTTTCCTGGTCGAGACTTCGACCTCACCGGCTCTTTAGCAAAAGGTAAGCCAACAATACTCTACTCTGTGTAAGCTACTGATAGTCAATGTCTAATGTGAATTGGCTGTCAGTTTTGAACATCCGAAGCGAGACAAGGCGTCACAATTCATAACGTGGAAATTGCGAGCTGAGAGCCAATGCGACACTCTGAGGATTCTCGGGGGGAGCACAGGCCGCTGGCCTTTAGTTCACGGCAGCCAACATACTCCCAGCGCCAAAGTTTGGTATATCCTTCTCCGATTAAACTCCCGTACAATCCGACTGCATCGCTGGCAATTGCGCCTGCAGACATCAAACGACACCAAAAACAGCGGGCTCGAAACAGAACTGCGCACGCGGAGCATAGGCATTCTGCCTATATGCCCAGTCGAAATGTTGCCCGCTGCTCTCGGTGGTAGCGGGTTGCAAACCCGCTGGGCGCACAGACTAAAAGTCTATGTTCCGACTTGGCGAATCTCGTTGTCGCGATAGATTTTTCGCGTGCGGCAGTACCACGATCTTCTTCGACTCGTTCTCGATCATGGCCAGCAGAAATCGGATCGCACCGGCACAGGCACTTTATCGATCTTCGGTGCGCAAACGCGGTTCGATTTGCGTCCCGCCGGGCCGGGATTTCCGCTGCTCACAACAAAGAAGCTGCACGTCAAATCAATCATTCACGAGCTGCTTTGGTTCTTGCGCGGTGACACGAACATTCGCTATCTGAACGAGCACGGCGTCACGATCTGGGATGAATGGGCTGACCAAAGAGGGGATCTCGGCCGCGTTTACGGTGCGCAGTGGCGCGATTGGCGCGGCGCAGACGGCGTCCGCGTCGATCAGATCGATCATGTCATCGCGCAGATAAGAAAAAACCCCAAGAGCAGGCGGTTAATTGTGAGCGCTTGGAATCCGGCCGAGATCGGTAAGATGGCCCTGCCGCCGTGTCACGTACTGTTCCAATTTTACGTGCAAGATGGCGAGTTAAGCTGCCAGCTCTACCAGCGCAGCGCCGATTTATTTCTGGGCGTGCCGTTCAACATCGCCTCCTACTCGTTGCTCACGATGATGGTAGCGCAAGTTGTCGATCTTACGCCCGGCGATTTCGTCCACACTTTTGGCGATTTGCATCTATACCAAAATCATATCGAGCAAGCGCGCGAACAACTTACCCGCGATTTTCGATCTTTGCCGAGAATGAAATTGAATCCCGCGACCAAAACCATCCGCGACTTCAAATTCGAAGACTTCGAGCTCGTTGGTTACAACCCGCATCCGTCAATCAAAGCGCCAATCGCGGTCTAACGCGCCCCTCTGCGGAGCGGAGGCTACCGGCCCTGCAGCATTCGGCGGCTGGTCGAACAGACGGTTACCGCAATCTGAGACTTTTTCATCTCGCACGGGTTCCTATTTTGTGGGGTGCGTCTTCAGATTGTCGATCTTGTTCTGTGCAGTTGCTTCCATACACGCGCAAACCTCTGTTGAGATCGATCTGCAGGAGCAAACCGCCTACTTGATCCGTGGGCGGCAGCTCGTTCTTCAATCGCCAATCTCAAGCGGCCAGTACGGGCACCTGACCGAGACCGGTTCATTCAAAGTCCTCGAGAAGGAGCGGAACCATTATTCGAGCATCTACGGCAAAATTGTCGATGCCTACGGCAACGTCATCGTTATCGACGCCGACGCGGACATGCGCGTTCCAACCGGCGGCAAGTTTGTTCCCGCGCCAATGCGCTATTTTATGCGCTTCTGTGGCGCGAACGGAATGCACGCCGGGTATTTGCCGGGTTATCCGGCCTCGCACGGTTGTGTGCGTATGCCGGAAGAAAACGCGATTGTGTTTTTCAACGCCGTGGAAGTGGGCACACCTGTGACTGTATTTGGCCGAACGCCGACTGGCCGTCCGCTCCAAAATTTTGGGTCGACAGCCTACCGTCGAGACGATCGTCACGCTGGTCCGCGGTTTGATCCGCGTTGGGCGCAGCCATGGTGGTGGCGTTAGTGCCGCAAGTTTTCCACTTGCGATTTTAATACGTTGGCGGGTTGCAAACTCCCCTATTTACCTTACGCCGAAGCCACTTGGTCTTTCGCCTTCTCAGCCTTCCAGAACGGGCGATCGGTGATTAGATTGAAACGATTCGAGTGGTCCAATCAGCGGTTCGCGCTGGCCGTTTTTGGCCCGCGCGAAAGATCAACAAAGTCGGCCAGGATATTCAACGCCTCGTCTCGCTCTGGGTCCAGACCAGGTTCTTTCGAGTCATCATCGCCGCCGCCGCCGCCGCCGACCAGGTCTGACTCGTCATCGGAGGCAGCTTCGGGCGCGACCTTCAGTGAACCGTTTTTCTTCGCCGAGGCCAGCTTGCCGGGATACATGATCAACTGTAGGTTCGGCTTATCGACCGTGTCGAGTGTGAGCCGATAGATCCGCGGCTCCTCGTCATTGCGGGCCAGCCGTTCCTTGGCCCGCGTTTCCTTGCGAACCTTGTCTTCCTGCAGTTCCTTGCGGCGCGTGTCCTCATTTAACGAAATCCGGTTCTCGTCCAGCTTGTGACGCAGCCGTTCCATGTCTTCCATCACGTAATGGAATTCCGGATTGTGCTGCACGCGCTCGGCCGAACGGCGTCTTAGTTCCTCAATGAAAAGGGGATGCCCGTCCGACGATTTGGTGTAACGCGCTTTGGGCACTTCGTCGTAAGCCAGGCAATTTTTCAGCGCGCCCTCACTTAGCTCCGGCTGGTCCGTTAAACTTGGCAGCACAATATCCGACGCCACTCCGTGGAGCTGAGTCGAGCCGCCCGCGACGCGATAGAATTTTTGGATGGTCAACTTGAGCGCGCCATCATCATCGGAATGACTGCCGAGTAGCGACGTAAACCGGCCGATCGGGAGAATTGTCTGCACCGTGCCTTTGCCAAACGTGTTCTTGTCGCCAACAATAACGGCGCGGCCATAATCCTGGAGCGCTGCCGCGAAAATCTCGCTGGCCGACGCGCTTTGCCGGCTGGTCAGGATCACCAGCGGGCCGGAATACGCGTTGCCGGGGTCAGGCTCGCTGGAGATGCTCACCTGACCGTTATAATTCTTCGTCTGCACGATTGGCCCGTGTTTCAAAAACAGGTGCGTGAGCGAGATTGCCTCTTCAAGCGAGCCACCGCCGTTGCGGCGAAGATCGATAATGAGTCCCGCGATGTTTTCCTTCTTTAAGCGCTTGAGCAACGCCGAGACGTCGCGCGTGGTGCTTTTGGAATGCCGGTCCATGTCGGCGTAGAACGAGGGCAGCGTGAGCCAGCCAAGTTTCAAGGTGTTGCCGTTCTCGTCTTTCTTAATGATGATGTCCGCCCGCGCTTCCTGGTCTTTCAATTTAATTTCATCGCGCACCAGATCGACGTTCTTGCGTTGCGACGGATCGGACGCGTTTACCGGGATGACGAGCAGGCGAACTCGCGTGCCTTTTTTGCCGCGAATCATCTCCACGACTTTATCCAGCCGCATGTCACGTACATCGACATACTCATTTTGTCCCTGCGCGACGGCGGTGATCCGATCGCCCACCTTCAATCTTCCATCGACTTGCGCCGGACCGCCCGGGACGAGGCTCTCAATTTTTGCGTAACCGTCCTCCGTTCGCAGCATCGCGCCGATGCCGACCAACGAGAGTCCCATGTTAATGCTAAAATTCTTCAGGTCCGCTTTGCTCAGATACTCCGAGTGCGGATCGTAACTTTGCGCCACTGCATCCAGAAACAGCTTTACCTGCTCGTCCCTGTCTTCCTCGTGCACATTGCGCGCCAGGCGATCGTAGCGACGCTCGACCAGCTGTGGCCCGGGTTCGATCGGGTGCTCGCTCAATTTTTCCTGCAATAATTCGTTGGCGATGCGCCCGCGCCATAACTCATCCGCTTCCGCCGCATCTTTGGGCCAAGGCGCTTTTTGACGGCTCGCCTCGATGGTGCTGTCGCTTTTGAACTCCATCGGCTGTTTGAGCAGCTCCTTAATCTTGGCCACGCGCTCATCGACGCGCTTTTGATACAAATCGTAAATCTCGTAGGCCGGCTTCAAATTGCCCAGCAGCACATCGTCGTCGAGCGCCGTCCCATATTTGGCATTCGATGCATCGATATCCTGTTGCGTGAAGAAAAGGTGGCTAAAATCGAGAAGCTCCAAATACGTTTGCAAAACCTTTTTCGACATCTCGTCGTTGAGCGGATGGCGCGTGTAATGGCCTTCCTCCAACAGGCGCCCGACCGAGACGCAGATTTGGTCGGCGTCGGATTTTGCTTGAATCGGCCGCGGCTCAAGCGTGAGGGCAACAAACAGGGCGGGAACCGCCAGCCATAAACCAAAACGTGATTTCATTGGAAAAAGGGGTTCGCTAACGTCGCAGGATTTGCTCCGAAAAGCAAACCTGCATCCTCGCAAGATCGATATGTAGAAGACTAAGACAACGCCCGCGAATTAACATTCAAAAAAGTCAAAAACTGCGTAGTGGAATGCTTCTATTCCATTTTCGCAGCTCGCAGCGTAATCGCGCTGGCCAGCTTTCCAGCACGATGCATCGTATTGAAGCCGATGATTTACCAGACCTTCTGCGGCGGCCTTTTCGAAACGAATTGCTATCTGCTTCAGGCGCCCGAAGGATGGATTCTGTTCGACGCGCCCGACGGCGCCTGCGACTGGCTCCAGTCGCGCGACATCGATCTTAAACTCCTGCTCCTGACGCACGGACATATCGACCACGTCCAGGACGTAGCCAAAATCAAAATGCGCTTTGGTTGCCAGATCGGTTGTCATCCCGAAACTGCACCAATGATTTCCGAACGGGAATTTTTCCGGTCTTTCGGCTTCGAATTGGAAATCGAACCGGCCAAGCCGGATTTCCTTATCGAAGAAACGCCGGCGCGCAATTTTTTCGGCCTCGAGTTTGAAGTGCTGGAAGTTCCCGGTCATTGTCCGGGGAGTCTTTGTTTTTTCTCGCGCAAAGATCAGTTGCTCATCGGGGGCGACGTTCTCTTTGCCGGCGGAGTCGGCCGGTGGGATTTGCCGGGTGGAAATGTCGATCTTTTGTTCACTGGAATTAAACGAAAGATATTTCCGCTCGGCGACGACGTCATCGTCCTACCCGGGCACGGTCCGCCGACCAAAATTGGAACTGAACGCCTAACGAATCCGTTTGTCCGTTAAAATCGTTCGTGATCTTTTACCAAAATCCGCTTACCACCCATTAAGCTACAAACCCTTACGTAAAGGTGGCGTGACGGTCGTTTTTTGGCTTTTGTAAGGTGTGACAAAGGGAGCACATCCGCAGCGATCTGCTACCGAGGAGCAATGCAACCAAAAGTCAAAAAGCGACGCTACCCGCAGGGCAAGGCGTCTGGCGGCGCTGCTCCTTATCCCGCACCTGCGGGACAGCTATACGCGTCACTCGCGCCTTGCCAGCCACCACAAATTGCTCTTGCCCGGTCTTCTCCTATTTATGAGATGGCTTTGGCTTCTAAAGTGGTAGCGAGCGGTCGTAATCCGTCGATGGCCGCGGCGATAGCGCGTAAGGATTTCACTGCCGCCGGAATGTGTTTGAGAAATTGTTTGTGGCCTTTGACGAGCCCGAGAAACCCGTACGCCCCTAGCGCCTGCATCAGACGCTGCATCGCGCACAGCCGCAGCCTTTCCTCGAAACCGTTCTTGGAATTTTCGCCGCGATAATATTCGATTAGTTCCGCGCGCTCGGCTTGGCTAAGGTCGACATACGGGTCAAAGAGCAACGACGCGAGATCGTATTCAGCCAAACCGGGCCGCATGCCTTGAAAATCGATCAGGTACGCCTGGCCGTTACGGATGAGAATGTTCTGCGATTGAAAATCGCGGTGCACCAAAACTCTCGGCAAACTGGCTAGATATTTTGCGATTTCACCAAGAGCGGGAAGCGCAGCGAGTTCGCACAGTTGCGCGTCCTTGATCTCGAAATAACGGCCGAGGCAGTTTTCGAAAAAGTAATTTTGCTCCCACACATAAAGGGCGGCGTTGAATTCAGCCGGTAATCTGTTGCGCATTTCTACACAAAACGACTCGGGCAAAGAGTGAAGCTTGGCGACTTCATCGAGCGCCGACTCGTAAAATGCGCGTCGCACCAGCCAGCTTTCGTTGCGATGACTAAACAGATCTTCCTCTCCAATGTCCTCGAGCCAAATTAAACCTTCTTCCGGATCGTGAAAATAAATCTTCGGCGCGCGAATTCCATGCACCTTCAGAAATTGCGCGATCTCGACGTAGTGCCGGTTTTCCTCGCGTTCCAGATTGTATTTCACCAGAATAAGCGTCTGCTCGCTCGAGCACCGGATACGGTAAAATTTTCTATCCGAGCCGCCTTTCTCGATCGGTGTAATTTTTATTTCATCGACATCGAAGCGCGGAAAACGCATTCGCGTCTGGCGAAGCAGCAGATCGGCCCTCATAATTAGATATCGATGTTGCGATGAACGCCGCTCACTTTTTTGTGAGAGCGGACAATACAACCGTAGAGCTGGCTTCGGGAAGCAATTTGTGAACCGGGCCATAGGATGGTGTCCTCAAGAATCGCGTCTGCTCCCACTTGGCAATCAGCGCCGACGACGGAGCAGCCGCACACTTGTGCGCTTGGATCGACATGCGCGCCGGCTGCGATGGGCTCCGACCAACCAAGCGTTTTCACATAGTGCGGTTCCCACTTCTCTTTTAAAATTGTGCGGTGGACTTCGAGATATTCGATTCTCGAACCGATATTGAACCACCTGCCATCGTCCAGGACGACGCCACCAATCCTACCGCCCTGTCCAATCCACTCTGCGATGATCGGAATGAACGAAACTTTTTGCTTTGAAGGGATCCTGCGAAAGATCTCAGGATTCCAAACGGATACATTCGCGTAGTCAAAATTGTCGGTCGGATTGGATTCATCCGAGATCGCGACAATTCGTCCGTTTCGCACAACCACACCAGCACCCAATCCGGTATCTCGACGCAAGCCTAGCGTGACATCGTTTAGCAGGCGGAAGTGCTCTTCGATTAACGGCTCGAGGTCGACGTCGGTGAGGATATCGCCGCTGTAAACGATGAAGGGCTGAGTCCCGAGAAGTGATTGCACGTTCTTGAGGCCGCCTCCGGTCTCGAGCAGGACAAGTTCATTGACCAGCTTCACCGAATGTCCGGCGTAACTGTTCTCCGGGAAAACATGTTCAAAAGATTCCGGTAGCCGATGAGTGTTGATGATGAAGCGCTCAACTCCGGACTCGATCAGATGATCAAGCGCAAACGTTATCAGCGGCTTCTGGAAAATGGGGATGAGCGGCTTGGGCACGTCTTCCGTCAGGGGACGCAATCGCGTGCCGAGTCCGGCACCGAGGACGAATGCTTGTGTGACGGCAGCCATCGGGTTAACAATTGCGCATGCCGGAACAAACGGTTTGGCGCGGCACGTCGTCGCAATGGAAAAATTTCGGCTTCTTTATCCTATGCGCGCTTTTTTGCTGGCTCATCGTACCGATCTTTATTGCGCTCGCGCGTTATCTCCAAACGAAAAATAAGGTTTACGAACTGACGACGGAGCGGCTCAAAACCACCGAAGGCGTGTTCAGCAAAGTGACCGACACCCTGGAATTGTATCGGGTAAAAGATTTGGAGAAGCGCCAACCATTCTTTTATCGCCTGGTCGGCGTGGAGAATGTGGCACTCAACACTTCGGACTCATCCTCGCCGTTCATCTTGATCGAAGCGATTCCCTCCAGCGTCGGCCTGGCTGATAAAATGCGGAATCAGGTTGAAGCGGTTCGCACCCAAAAAGGTGTACGCGAAATCGACGTCGAGTAATTAATGAAGTCGCCTCCGGGCTCGCCCGTCCATGTCGCTCGGCTCCAGCCGGCTTTTGGCCGACTGCCGGGGAGAGGGTTCACCTTTTCAAGTAAAGGGTACGCGTCCCAAAATCGACAATGGCATGATGCGAACGCAAAATCTCGGCCCCGAGTAAGCCGGCGACAGGTGGAGAACCTTTCAATAACTCGCGATAGATCAAGCCTTCTAGATCGACCACGCCCACGTCTTTTCCCAAGATGTCCACCGAACCGACGGACAAGCGCCGGATGCGCGCGATTTCGACGCCGCGTTGTTTCAAATTCACTGCGGCAGAGCGAAACGGCGTCTCGCGCAGGGGAATTCGCATGCGCCGAACAAAGTCGCGGTGCAGCAATGTCGCGAACGCGCCGGTGTCGATCATCAGGCGTGCGGGCGAACCATTGACCGCGCCATCGACGAACAAATTGAATCCTTCGCTCACGCGGATTGGCATGCGCCTCAAACCGCGATATTCAACCCCAGGCGCGCCACCCGGCACATCGGGATCGACTTTCAGGATCAGCATTTCCCTCTGGCAATCCAGCACCGCCTTGGTGGGAAACAGGATATCGGCGCCGAGAATTCCGTCGATCTCCTGTTCGTGCAGCATGCGCGCGGCCCGACTCGAGCCGCTCAGATCGACAAGGACGACCGGCTCATCAATGAGGTTGAGGGCGCCCAGCCGGAAATTGTGCGCGATGGTGACATTATTAAATGCGCCGTTGATCTGGAGCCGGGCCGGTAGTTTCGAGCTGACCGGGATGCCGGCAAGCCGAAAATGCTCGCGCCGATTCACCGCAATCGCGCTGACCGGCGCGCCCGTATCCACGCCCAACAAGGCCGGCTTGCCGTTGACGAACGCACGCACCAACAAGTGATTCTGGCGCGAGCGTGTCAGCGGCAGGGCCTCGAATTTGGGCGCCAATTGCGCTTCGGCAGAGGCCGAGGGCTGCGCGCCAAATGACGGAACGCTTGCCAGCACCACCGCGGCCAATAAGATTGACATCGATCCCCGCCTGATCTGAGGCCGATTTGAGGCAATCACGCGGCGGAGAATACCATGGTTCTTTTTACGCGAAAGCGTTTTTGCGTTTCAACTCCCTTGATAAATGCCGAGCCGTTTTGGCATTGGATTCGCTTGACTGATGCTTAACTCTCCGCCAAATCCGAGCGACTCAAACTGACCAAGCGCCTAATGACTCCGCCGCCTGCAGCCGATGACAAATTCGTTAGGGGCCTCGGCTTGCTCGATTCGACCATGCTCGTCGCCGGATCGATGATCGGCTCCGGCATTTTCATCGTCTCCTCAATCATCGCCCGACAAGTCGGCTCGCCCGGCTGGTTGCTAGTCGTCTGGCTCGTTACTGGGCTACTGACGCTCATGGCAGCGCTCTCGTATGGCGAGTTGGCAGCCATGATGCCGAAGGCCGGCGGGCAATATGTTTATTTGCGCGAAGCTTTCTCGCCACTCTGGGGCTTCCTCTACGGCTGGACGCTCTTTCTCGTTATTCAGACTGGCACGATCGCGGCGGTCGCCGTTGGCTTCGCGCGCTACACTGGTGTGCTAATCCCCTGGGTCTCGGAGAAGAGCTATCTGATCGCGCCCATCCGTTTCGGCGGCTATGCGGTCTCGCTTTCCACCGCGCAATTCGTCGGCTTGGCGATGATCGCACTGCTCACATTCATGAACACGCGCGGGTTGAATCTCGGCAAGCTCGTGCAGAACATCTTCACGACGGCTAAGACGGGCGCGCTCATCGGACTCATTCTGCTAGGCATCATCGTCGGCGTGAAGTCGGGCGCTGGCGCGGCGAACTTCAGCGATTTTTGGACGCTACGCGGCGATTTGCAGGATGTCGGCCAGGGCTTGACCGCCGCGACCGCCTTCGGCCTTTTCGTCGGCATCTGCGTAGCACAGACTAATTCGCTTTTCTCGGCCGACGCTTGGAACAATATCACGTTCACTGCCGGAGAGGTGAAGGATCCGCGGCGGAATATCCCGCTATCGCTCGCGTTCGGTACATTTTTGGTGATCGGACTTTATCTTCTCGCCAACGTCGCGTATCTCGCGGCGCTTCGCTTCGACGCGATCCAGAACGCGCCGAGCGACCGCGTAGCGTCTGAGACCGCCAACGTGATTTTTCCCGGCGCGGGCGCGACCATCATGGCCGTTGCGATCATGGTTTCCACCTTCGGTTGCAATAACGGACTGATTCTCGCTGGAGCACGCGCCTACTACGCAATGGCGCGCGACGGTCTCTTCTTCCGCAGGGTGGGCGAGTTGAATAAGAATCACGTGCCCGCTTGGGGGCTCATCATTCAAGGCATTTGGGCCGGCGCCCTTGTCCTGCCGCGGACCGTTAAGACAGACGCCGCCGGCAATGTGACAGGTTACGGTAATCTTTACGGCAACCTGCTCGACTACGTCATTTCGGCTGCGCTCATCTTCTATATTCTGACGATCGTCGGCCTGTTTTTGCTACGTCGAAAACGACCCGACGCCGAGCGCCCATACAAAGCATTCGGTTACCCAATCGTGCCCGCGCTTTATATCGTCGGCGCGGCCGTGATTCTCATCATACTTTTCATGTATCAGACGGCTACGACGTGGCCCGGTCTCATCATCGTGCTGACCGGTGTACCGATTTATTTTCTCTGGCGGAAATCACGCCCGACTTAACTTGTCGGGCTTGTTGAATGCTGCATTCAATGAAATCAGAACAAGTTCGCACACAGACCAATTAACCGAACAAGAAAATCTAACGCATGGCAAATCTATTCGCGACGAAGCCTCTGGACAGGCTGATGGAAGAAGCGCAGGAAGTCGGCGAACACAGTCTGAAGCGCTCCCTCGGGCCGTTAAACCTCGTGGCGCTCGGCATCGGGGGAATCATCGGTGCCGGTCTTTTTGTGCGCACCGCTGCCGCTATTGCGGATCGCGCGGGTCCATCGGTTGTGCTGGCGTTCATCGTCGCCGGCATCGGTTGCACGTTTGCGGGTCTCTGTTACGCGGAATTCGCGTCGCTAATTCCGGTTGCGGGCAGCGCCTACACCTATTCGTACGCGACGATGGGCGAGTTTGTCGCGTGGATCATCGGCTGGGACTTGATTCTGGAGTACGCCGTCGCCGCCGCTACGGTTGCTACCGCCTGGAGCGAATATGCGAATCGCGTGCTCGATTGGTTCGGGCTGCGAGTACCATACCAATGGTCGCATTCGCCTTTCGAGCATGACCCAACCGGGATACACGGGATGATGAACATCCCGGCGGCTTTCATTCTCCTTCTGCTCACTCTCCTGCTTATCCGCGGCACCAAGGAATCGGCTTTCGTCAATGGTCTAATCGTTGTGTTGAAGGTGAGCATCGTCTTGCTCTTCATCGGGATCGGGTGGGGATTCATCAATCCGGCGAATCATACGCCGTTGATTCCGGCGGCGACTACTTACGTTACACCGCAAGGGATCACCCACGCCTACGGCGGAATCCTTGGCATTCTCGGCGCGGCCGGTGTCGTCTTTTTCGCTTACATCGGTTTCGACGCCGTCTCGACTGCCGCGCAGGAAGCGAGAAATCCAAAACGCGACATGCCGATCGGGATTCTTGGATCGCTGGCCTTTTGCACGGTTCTTTACGTGCTCTTCTCTTACGTGCTGAGCGGGGTTGCAACGGTCCAGGACTTTCGCGCGGCCGGGCGTGAAGCTTCGGTCGCGTTCGCGATCACGAAATACATGACCGGCTACGAGTGGCTATCGAAGTCGGTTACGGTTGCGATCCTCGCCGGCTTTTCGTCGGTTATTCTGGTGATGTTGCTCGGGCAATCGCGGGTCTTCTTTTCAATGAGTCGGGACGGACTTGTGCCAAGGGTTTTTTCCGATGTGCACCCGCGATTTAGAACGCCGTACAAATCGAACATGCTTTTCTTTGTTTTTACCGGCTTACTGGCGGCTTTTGTTCCGGCGGACGTCACCGGTGAAATGACTAGCATCGGAACGCTGTTCGCTTTCATTCTCGTCTGCGCCGGCGTCTGGATCATGCGGGCTCGGCGCCCTGATTTAGAACGAGGCTTCCGAGTGCCGGCGGTGCCGGTTGTCTCCACCCTCGGAATTATCGTGTGCGGCGCGATGATCTACGGACTCGGGTGGACCAATTGGATGCGACTACTCGTTTGGCTCGTGATTGGCCTCGTCTTCTACTTCAGCTACGGGAAGTACCACAGCTGCATCAACGCGCCACCACCGGAATTACCGGAGGGAATCAAGCTGACCCGGTAGATCGTCAGACTACATAGACCTCGCTCACGTCATCCTTGTCTCAGGCGGCGTGCTCGTTCTCCGCGTTCGCGCTCATGCTCGCTCTTCCATGGCCGACGTGGCGACGGTTAATCATTTGGTTTGTCTTCGGCATCGTCGTCTACTTCCTTTACGGTGTGCACCGGAGCAACCTCGCTCAGGTCAAAAGTCGTTAGGCATCACCATTTTGCTAGTTGAACAAAGCGCCAACCTCGCACTGGAAGTCACGAACTACGGCTATGTCCTCGAAACCGGGCGCGTCATTCTGCACGACAAATCGAGCGCACTTCGTGCAAATGAAAAAGTCAAAAGCGCATAGTGTTTAGGCGGGTAAACTCAGTTCCTTGCGATGAACCCCGGCGCGCGCGGGGCGGTCCAGCCGCGGAGCGCTCGGCGAATCCGTCGCTACCAACTGGCCCCGCCGAAGCCGCGCGGTGGGCTGGTGGCGCCGAAGCCGAGAATTGCTTCGGCGCGTTTGCGCGATTTCTCAGTCGCTGCGTGATCCATAAGCGCGCGCCGTGCAGCGCGGATATCATCGAGCGACAAATCCATCGCCCGCAGAATCGCCCATTCATCCGGGCTCAACAGACCGCGATCCTCTTCGCTGACCGCGCGCCTTTGCAATCGAGAGATAATTTCGGTCACAGCGTCCCCGTTGGCCGCGCGAAAGAGATAGATTAAGCGTTGAAAGCTCAAATGGAACGGAATCGTGGCAACATCGACATCCGCATTTGGCGTGACGCTGTCCGGCGGCATGGTCACAACGTCCGAAATCGCCACCGAATTCCAAACACCCTGTGGCTGGTAATAACCGATCTCGACCCGATATTTTTCCCGCGATTGTGAGGCCGGCAAATAACAACTGCCAGACATGGGTTCCGCCGCGATGTTGCTTTCCTCAGTGCCATCGACTTTGGAAACGCGAAGGTGAACTTGTCGATCTATCGGCGCGTCTCCCGCGAAAATGGCGGACCAATTAATGTTCCAATAAGTGAAGATCGTGTGCGGGTCACGCGCGACCGCAACGAAGACGTCCTCGCCATAGACGCGCGGCAAATCTATCGCGTCGTCAAAGTTAGATGGGTCCTTGCCTTCGCCGGGGCGGACGACGGGGCCATTCGAAATGCGAAAATCATTTCGTGATTCGGCTGCTGCGTAGTGGTTTTCCTTGTTGCCCACCGGCGAATTTTGCGCCTACAAAGTGGCTCGAATCCTTGAAAGGCAAGCAGAATTTTGCACTGAGCTAATTCACTGGGCTGAAGGGCGATTAAGACCACAAGGGAGTAAGAATAGAAGTAAGTGCAGCCATCAGGCTTTTCCTTATTCTTATTCGTATTCGTCCTCTATAACTAATTCGCAAGACGCTGCGTGAAACCATACATCATCGTCAATCCGGCTGCTGGCTCGGTCACAAGTCTTGACTCGCTGCTCACGCAGTTGCAGCGGCTGAATCCGGCGAAAGTGCGCGTCACGCGCGCCGTCGGCGACGCTGAAAAATTCGCGCGTGCTGCAATTCGAAATCGACACTGTTACATCGTGGCAGCCGGCGGTGACGGGACATTAAACGAAGTCGTCAATGGAATCGCGCGATGTGCGGAGAACATTTGCGTGGGAGTTGTTCCGCTCGGCACTGGCAATGATTTCGCCCGAGCCCTTGGTTTGCCGGCCGCCCTTGAGGACAACATCGACATCTTACTTTCCCGAAGGTCGAGGTCGATCGATCTGGTGCGGGTGAAAAGCGATCGCACGCGGTTCTTTGTGAATGTTTCGGCCGGCGGTTTTAGCGGGCTAGTGGATGAAAAATTGACTCCTGAGATCAAACACACCTGGGGCCCGCTCGCCTATCTGCTCGGAGCTGCAACTGCGTTGCCGAACCTTCACGCTTATCGGACACAGGTCTTTTTCGATGGAGGCGAGAGGTTGTCGATGGACCTTTACAACGTCGTGATTGGGAACGGCCGTTTTGTGGCGGGTGGCCTGCCGATTGCACCGCGAGCCGACTTGGGCGACGGGTTACTCGACGTTATTTTGATCCCACGGCGCTCGGTGCCTGAGATGGCGTTGCTGGCCGCGGAGATTGTTTTGGGCAAACATCTCTCCAACAATGCAATTATCTTTCGGCGCGCCAAAACAATCGCAGTGCGGTCGCGACCGGGGATGTGGTTTAATGTGGATGGCGAATTGGTCGGCAACGCCCCCGCAGTATTTCAAATTATGCCGCGCGCGATAAACTTTGTTGTGAGCAAAGCGTGAAAAAAAAGATCGTCCAGATGAGCGAACTCTCCGCGCGGGCAAAGGAATTGCGTGCTGCCGGCAAAAAATTGGTCGCGACCAATGGATGCTTTGATCTGTTGCATGTTGGGCACGTGCGCTATTTGCAGGCCGCGCGCGCGCTCGGCGATCTCTTGGCCGTCGGGGTAAACGGCGATCAATCCGCACGGGAGTTGAAAGGGCCAGGGCGTCCGCTCAACAACGAACACGATCGTGCGGAGGTGTTGGCCGCGCTCGATGATGTCGATCTTGTCGTGATTTTTCAGGAGTTGCGCGCAACGCGGTTCATCGAAGCAGCGGCCCCAACGGTCTATGTGAAGGGCGGCGATTACACTCTCGAAACGCTGAACACCGAAGAGCGCGGAGCTTTGCAAAAGGTGGGCGCGGACATCCGCATCGTTCCGTTTGAAAACGGCTTTTCTACAACGCGGTTGCTGGAACAATTGCGCCGCGAGGCCAAATGAAAGCGCTGGCAATACTCGGTTCGGGTAAGGGCACAAACTGTCGCGCGATTCTGGAACGCATCCGCGCAGGCACATTGTCGGCGGAAGCGCGTGTTGTCATTTCTGATGTGCTCGATGCGCCAATTCTGGAGATCGCGCGCGAGTTTTCGGTTCCGAATGCCTACCTGCCACCGGGAGAATTTCGAACACGGCTCGAGCCGGCGACCGAAATGGAGTTGGCGAAAATACTGCGAGACGCAGCAGTCGATCTGGTGATTTTGGCCGGGTTCATGCGCGTCTTAAAGTCGCCAATGCTGGAGGCGTTCCCTCGCCGCATTCTCAACATTCATCCCTCGCTGCTCCCGAAATTCCCCGGCCTCGAGGCGTGGAAACAAGCGTTGGCCGCGGGCGAAAAAGTAACCGGCTGCACCGTCCACTATGTCGATGAAAAAATCGATCACGGCGACGTTATCGCGCAGCGCGAGGTCCCGATTTTGCCTAACGACACTCCAGAAAGTTTGCATGCGCGGATCCAAATTGCCGAGCACGAATTGTATCCGGAAGCGATCGCACAGTTCTGTCTCAATTGAGGGGCCCGCCTTAGTTCCATTCAGCTTTTTGGTCTCGGCCTAACAAGTCTTCCATTGCCTGCGCGGCCGTTCTTCCTTGATAAAGGAGTGCATAAACTTGATCGATGATGGGAGTGTCGATCTTAAGCTTGCGGGCGCATTCGTAAGCGCTCCTGGTCGTCGGGATTCCTTCGGCCACCATCTGCATCGCGGAGGTGATTTCGCGCAGCGATTGGCCGCGACCGAGTAATTCGCCGACGTGCCGATTCCGACTGCCGCGGCTGAAACATGTGAGAATTAAATCGCCTGCGCCGCTCAAGCCGTAAAATGTAGGCAGTTTCCCACCCATCGCCGTGCCGAGTCTGATCATTTCGGCAAGCGCCCGAGTCACCAGTGCCGCTTTTGAATTATCGCCAAGTCCCAATCCATCGCTCGCGCCAGCCGCAATCGCGAACACATTCTTTAGCGCACCGCCCAGTTCGATGCCGGCAAGCTCGTCCCCGGTATAGATGCGGAACCGCGGTCTGCCCAGGTAAGCTTGCAGCTCGGCCGAGTGCTGCGCTTCAGTGCACGCGAGTACGGTCGCTGTGGGCAGACCGCGGGCGACCTCTGCAGCGAGGTTTGGCCCCGATAACACCGCGGTCGGATGATTTGGGAAAAATTCGCCGAGAATCTCGCTCATCCGCTTCCCGCTGCGATGTTCGATTCCCTTCGTGCAACTAAGAAGAATGGCGCAATCATTGGCAAGGATCCCGCAAACTTGTTTAGCAATTTCGCGCAAAGCCATCGATGGCGTCACGAAAACGATCAGGTCGGCAGTGGCGCAATCTTTCAGATTGCTCGTTAGGCCGACCGATTCCGGGAGATTTACTCCCGGAAGATAATCGCTGTTCACGCGAGTTTCGCGAAGCCTCGCGACGCGGGCGGGATTATGGCCCCAAAGCAAAATTTCACGATCCTTGATTGCCCAAAGAATCGACAAAGCTGTGCCCCAGCCACCCGCACCGAGGATCGCGATTTTCTCCAGTTTCACTTTCGCCGGAAACGTTGCTCGGCGCCGGATGCGAGACGAGAAAAATTTGAGCGATGTCGCACGACGACAACTGCCGCCAGGCAGAGCGAAAAATAAAAGAGAACTGGCGCATGCAGTTTCCCGAAATGCAACATCGCACCGGCAGCAATGGGCATCGCGATCACGGCGGCGATTGAGGCGAGGGATACGTAGCGCGTCGTTTGAAATACAACGATCCAAACAAAAGCCATGACCAACGCAACCAACGGCATGAGGCCAAAAATTACGCCGCCGGAGGTAGCAACGCCTTTCCCACCCTTGAATCCAAGCCAAATCGGAAAGAGATGCCCAACTACACAGCACGCGCCGCCCACGATGGCACACAATTCTCGGCTGATTTGAGCCGAACTATAGTTGAAAACCAAGATCGACATTTCCACCGCCGCGACGCCTTTTAGGAAATCCAATAGGAATACGGGATAACCAAAGCGCTTGCCCAAGGTGCGAACGACATTCGTCGCCCCAACATTGCTGCTGCCGATCTTGCGGATGTCAACGCCGGCCAGCCGGCCAGCAATGTACCCAAACGGAACCGAACCAACAAGGTAGCCGACGACCGCAATGAGTATGAGCACGAGATTAGATTGTCGCTCCGCCTTGATTCAATAATAAATCATTCTTAGAGAGCCATATAGATAATATTGCGATATCAGCCGGAGTGACTCCGCTGACCCGCGCAGCTTGCCCTACAGTTGTCGGGCGGATGTTTGTAAGTTTCTGTCGCGTTTCGGACCTTAGTCCGACTATCTTGCTAAAGTCGAAGCCGTCAGGAATTCTTTGCAGACTCCTTCGTGCAAGTTCGCGGTTTTGGTCCGCTTGGCGGGTTACGTAGCCCTCATATTTGAATTCCGTCTCCAACAAATCCCAAATTTCGGTTGGCGCTTGGGAAATAATCTCGCTTGGAAGATTTTCGCGCCTGAAATCGAAACGTTTGAACAGTTGCGAAATTGGAACACCGTTGATTTTCGTCTGCGTCGCAATCACTCGAGCTTGGTCGAGTAGCTCAATCTTTGCTTGGAATGCCTTCCACCGACGTTGATCAACGAGACCGTTTTCGAAGGCCAACTTGGTCAATCGTTGGTCTGCATTGTCTTGCCGCAGCTGCAACCTGTCCTCGGCACGACTCGTAAACATTCGATATGGCTCTTCCGTTCCCTTTGTCACCAAGTCGTCAACCAGCACGCCGATATATGCTTCGTTTCTAGGCAGCGCAAGCGGCGCAACTCCCTTGGTTTTTAAAGCTGCATTGACACCCGCGATCAAGCCTTGTGCGGCCGCCTCTTCATAGCCTGATGTCCCATTCACCTGTCCGGCGAAATAGAGGCAGCCAACCAGCTTTGTCTCAAGCGTATGAAACAACTGTGTCGGCGGAAAAAAATCGTATTCGACCGCATATCCCGGACGCATAATTTCCGCACGTTCTAAGCCTGGAATGGTGTGCAAAAAGGCGAGCTGTACGTCATATGGTAAACTCGTCGAAATTCCGTTTACGTAGAATTCCTCAGTGTGACGTCCTTCCGGTTCTAGAAAAATCTGATGCGCCGTTCGCTCCGAAAACTTGACAACCTTGTCTTCGATTGAAGGGCAGTAGCGCGGCCCGGTTCCCTTGATTCGACCCGCGTAAAGAGGCGAGCGATGCAAATTCAAGCGGATGATTTCGTGTGTCTTAGGAGTCGTCTGAGTCAGCCAGCATGGCATTTGTTCCACGTGGAACTCCCCCCTGCGATTGAAATTTAAGTTAAAAACATCGCCGGGCAGACTCGATTCTTGCCCGTAGAATGCAAATCTCGGCGGCGGCTCATCGCCCAGCTGGATTGGACATTGCGAAAAGTCGATGGATCGGGCGTTCAACCGGCACGGCGTCCCGGTCTTGAATCGCCCAACCTCGAACCCCAGCCGCTGTAAATTTTCGCTAAGACTTGAGCTGGCGTCAGCCATCCGCCCTCCGGGTTTGCTATTTTCTCCAACATGCAGGAGGCCACGCAGAAATGTCCCCGATGTGATCACCACGCTGCGGGCGCCGATTGTCAAACCAAGATCGGTTTGAGCGCCAACAACCGAACCGCCTTCCATCAGAAGACTCGACACTGTCGCTTGTTTGAGATCGAGATTCGCTGCGCGCTCGAGAATAGCCTTCATCCTAAATTGATACGCCTTCTTGTCGCACTGCGCCCTGGGGGATCGAACCGATGGCCCCTTTGCGCGATTGAGCATGCGAAACTGTATTCCCGTCGCGTCGGCGTTAAGCCCCATCGCGCCACCCATTGCATCGATTTCCCTGACTATCTGTCCTTTCGCCAGCCCGCCAATTGCAGGGTTGCACGACATCTGCCCGATCGTATCCAGATTTTGGGTTAACATCAAAGTCTTGCACCCAAGTCGCGCGGCCGCCAAAGCGGCTTCAATTCCGGCATGCCCGCTGCCTACAACCAAAACATCATATTCCACGGGGAGCTTAGACATGGATGACTGAGATTTCTTGTTTCGCCCGACGCAGTAAATCTATCAGCGCAAATTCCTCGCGATGAGCTTTGATTGTGGATGTAATGATCTTCATTGACGGACTAAAAAAGTCCCCCGCATGGGCGGCATGCGCCGCACGGACGCTGGCTCTTCATAGTGGTCGCGATCCGCCAAGGCGACGAAGTTTCGCTCTCCCTGGGCAGCATAGCTACGGCCGCTCGCTCGGCGCAAACCGAGGAATCCGAAGGAGATATTTTCAACATTGCAGCCGGCGAACACTCCCGACTTCACCAATTGCCAATTTGTCGTCATAATATGCTTGCCATCAGTAGCTTATCTATGTGCCACGGCTTCCGGATGGCTGCCGGGCGCCGGATCTTCGCCTTCCCGTTGGGTGGAATTCGCATTTGGGTGCCGAATCGCTGCTAACGCAACCCGGGTCAACAGGAGAAAGAGGATCGCTGTTGTCATGAAGGCGCCGCCCCAAGTCCAGTATTCGATAACTCGTGGGTGACTTCTCCCTTTCGCGACGTTAAGGCCAAACTGACCGAGTGTACCGAGATACGTATACAAAAATAAACCTGGGGCCCGCCCCAGGGCCGTCCACAACATATAGCTCTTGAATCCAATTCGCGTTAAGCCGTAGAGATAATTCAACAAACTCGTCGGAAAAAGCGGATGGAGTTGGCTGAGAAAAATGATTTTCCAGCCCTCACGTTCAACTGCTGGCTCCAACCTTTGCAGCATTGGGTTAGTTGAAAGCTTTCGCGCAAGCCATCGCTGTCCGATCGATCGGCTAATTGCGAACGAAATCGCTGCGGCAGCACAATTCCCTGCCATCACAAGGGCAAATCCCCACCACAGCCCAAAGAAAAAGCCGCCACCGATGCTCAAGATCCCACCAGGCAAAAGCAATAAATTACAGAGGGCGAAAAGCAACGGATAACAAACTGCGCTCCACGCCCCCCAGTGCATCACGCGTTCTTGCAACCTCGAGACAAGATCGACAACTGGTAAAAAATGCGAGGCGACCAACAACAACGTGATGGCAAGCAACACACCTGCGAGTTGCAAATGGAGTCTCCGCCGTGTTCTCGACATTGCAAGATTCTGCGTGCATCAGAGGCTGCGCGCAAATTTCGCCAGGGCGGTGGTGGTGTCGTCGTTCAGAAAAGGCGTGATTAAATACACACCTCGAAAAGTGAGTGCGGGCTTCGCTGACAATTGTTTCCGCAATCCGGCCACCTTCGGCCCCGAGCAGCGCCGTCGTTCACCGCGGCCGGTCGGGAACGCACCTCCTCCAGCACGATGATGCCGGGAACTTCGTGATGTCAGAGCTCGGCCTGACGCGCGCTCAGCAGCGGCCATACTCCGGTGAAGATGGCTGGTATCGCCCGACTAAACGGCCGGGGCCTGTGCATTTCGCCGGCGCGGAATGCCGAGGCTATCAAAAATTATCCGCGTGGCGTCGGAACGATTGAGTGTGTAGAAGTGAATGCCGGCAACGTTGTTATCCAAAAGATCGTGACATTGTTCCAAGGCGAAGTGAACACCGACACGGCTGACCATTTTAGGATCGTTTTCACATCGCTGTAGAGCACGCAGAAGCTTGGCCGGGAAGCGTGTTCCGCCGGCGAGCTCGGCGATGCGCTTGAATCCGCTCATGGAGGTAATCGGCATGATGCCGGCAATAATGGGGACGTCGATGTCGGCGAGCGCACAGCGTTCGCGGAAATCGAGGAAGTCGCGATTATCGAAAAATAGTTGTGTGACGATGTAGTCGGCGCCGGCGTCGACTTTCGCTTTGAGGTGATCCATTTCGACTAATCGATTCGGCGTCGCGGGATGTCCTTCGGGAAAACCGGCCACGCCGATCCCGAAACCGCGGCGATCCGGATGCGCGCCCGATTCGTTGAATCTGCGAATGAACTTCACCAAATCGATCGCGTGTTGAAACGAGTCGCGCGATTTGTCGTAGGCAATTCCACGCGGCCTATCGCCCCCGAGAGCGAGAATGTTTCCAATCGCCGACTTGGCGTATCGAAGTAGAATCGCTTCGATCTCTTCTTCCTTGTGGCAGACGCAGGTCAGGTGAGGGATCGGATCCAGTTTTGTTGTGTGTTGAATGCGCTCGACAAGATCGTGGGTTAAATCTCGCGTTGAGCCACCGGCACCGTAAGTAACACTGATAAAGTGCGGCATGTACGATTCGAGATCGCGAATCGTTTGGTAGAGAATCTCGGCCGCCTCCGGCGTTTTCGGAGGAAAGAACTCGAACGAAAACGTGGGAGAATCCCCCCGCATGATGTCCGTGATGTGCATGATTCAAAACCTATCTTCGTCCGTGCCGCGACTTTCGGTCAACTGACCAAGCACATTTTCGACCGCGGAGGGGTCTAAACTCCAAAAGTCTTTGCCAGCATTGCATTTAACATTTCGGCCTCTGACAAAAACGGGACGGGAATTGTAGCTCCAACCCCTTTCACGTCATACATCTTGCCTTCGTCCAGGCGGGGCGAAACTCGCGAAGCGCTTGGCCCACCGCGGCGATGTGCGCCGGCGTCGTTCCGCAGCAGCCGCCGATCAAGCGCGCACCTTGCGCTGCCATTTCGAGCGCGGCGTTTGCGAAATAGTCCGGAGCGCTCGGGTAAACGTAGTGTCCTTCAGTGTAACGCGGATAACCGGCATTCGGATATGCCGCCAGCAGATCGCCCGCTGGAAGTCTTTCGAGCAATTGGACCATTGCATGCGGTCCGTTCAGGCAATTCGCCCCGACAATCTGCGCGCCAAGCTCGCGACAGCGCGCAAATGCATCGACCAGCGGCATGCCCGATTGCAGACGTCCTTCCGGCTCGCAAGCGAACAACGAAACAATCGCGCGTTCGCTCTTCGGGGTTGCGCGAAGAGCGATCTCCATTTCCTCGAAATCCATAAACGTTTCGAGAAAAATAAGATCGACATCCGCCTCGAGCAGCGCGGCAATCTGCTCGCGGAATATTTCTGCCCGATCAATCCCGCGTTCCTGCGCCTCGGCGGCGCCGATCCCAAGCGGTCCGACGCTTCCCGCCACAGAAACATTCTTACCGCGCGCCGCCTTCTGCGCGATCCGCGCCGCCGCCTTGTTGATTTCCGCGACGCGATGCTCAAATCCAAATCGCGCCAGGCGCAGCGCGTTCGCGCGGAACGTATTTGTCTCTATCACGCGCGCGCCGGCCGCGACGTATTTGTCATGGATTGCGCGGATCCGGTCCGGCTCGCTCACGCAGAGTTCTTCCAAGCAGCGATCTACCGGCACACCGCCATCGAGCAGCAACGTTCCCATCGCGCCGTCGCCGCACACGTTTCGGGTTTCAAGCTCCTCGAGAAGATTCACAGTGCCGAGTAACGGCGCACGCGTCGGCCCAGTCAAACGCGTGTGGTCGCGTTCGGAACGAGTGTCCTTACGGTGCAATCGCGAACACGCGCGCTGGAAAACCTGAGCCGCCTTTTGGTTTTGGAAAACTGACGACGACGATCGCGCCGGACTCGGGAACTTTATCAAGGTTGGTAAGCAACTCGATCTGGTAATGGTTTGTGCTCAAGACGTAGGTTTCGAGCGAGTAATCGTCTTTCGTCGTGGCAATTCCGGGATCGGTGTCGGTCGTTTCGTGACCTGACGCGGTGATCTTGCGTTCTTCGTAAAGATGTTTCAGCACCGGCAAGCTCCAGCCCGGATAATGGGCTACACCTTTTGCATCCTTGTTCGCCATCCTAGAGGCGTCCGGCCAGCGTTTTGACCAGTCTGTTCTCATCGCGACAAAAGCGCCGGCTGGAATTTCGCCGTGATCGGTCTCCCACTTTTTCACGCGCTCGAGCGACAGCGTGTAATCGGGATTTTTCGCACATTCCTCGTGAACATCCACAACGACCAGTGGCAGGATCATCTCCTTCGGATCGATTTGATCGACGGTGCGCAATCCCTTTACGAAATGTGCTGGTGGATCGACATGCGTTCCCCACTGCCCAACGTGCGTGAACAGCTCCCCGAAAAAACCCGCGCCCATCGTGTCAGCACGTTTGTCGTACCAATAGACTGTTTTACGCGTTTCATCCGGAAAACCGGGCCAATGGGGAATACCAGGTGCGAATTCATGCGTAAGATCAATAAACTTTTTTGCGGCCAGCATTTTCTCGATCGCCCAAAGCGAAGTCTCGTCTTCATCTTTCGCGGCCGTGAAGCCGACGGCCGCCGCAAGCAACATGGTAAGCAAGGCTAAGCGGATAGGAATTTGCATTTCCGCTTTGTTAAAGGATTCGCGAGCAGATAGCCAACAACTTCAAATAACTCCGAATAAGCTTCCTTTGTTGGCCACAATCTGGGTTTGTCTGCGGTTGTTCGAAGTGTTATCAACAGCATTCTGCATTGGCGCTCACGCAGGCGAGTAGG
>Ga0207684_10000119_pt1 | contig 144532 bp, 141 predicted proteins | sample KBSK5501metaG_FD_184342 | JGI IMG/M metagenome (GOLD analysis project Ga0207684, IMG submission 184342) | Corn, switchgrass and miscanthus rhizosphere microbial communities from Kellogg Biological Station, Michigan, USA - KBS K5-50-1 metaG... | ecosystem: Host-associated > Plants > Roots >...
TCCGATCTCTGCCCGTGAAGCGGTAGGGGTCGGGGCAGGGCGCGTGCAGGTAGCCCGGCGCCAGCGGCTCGAAGCCCTTCCAGAACTGGGGCAGGCCGGTGGCGCTGGTGGCCCCGTAGGTAAGGCCGTGGTAGTCCCGGTGGCGGGAGACGATGTTGGTGCGCTGAGGCTCGCCGCGCAGGTTCCAGTAGAGGCGGCTGATCTTGTAGGCGGTGTCATTGGCCTCGGCGCCGCCCGAGGCGAAGAAGGTGACCTCGAGCTCGCCGGGCGCCAGCTCGGCCAGCTTGGCGGCCAGCCTTACTCCTGGTGGATGGCTGAAGCCTCCGTAGGCCGACGAGAAGGCCAGCTGCCGCATCTGCTCGGCCGCCGCGTCGGCCAGCTCGCCGCGGCCGTGGCCGACGTTGACGTTCCACAGCGAGGCCAGGGCGTCGATGTACTCGCGGCCGGTGGCGTCGGTGAGCACGGCGCCTGAGCCGCCGGTGAATAGGATCCCGGGGGCGGCGCCGGGCGGGCCGTCCAGGTCGCCCATCGGGTGCAGCCAGTGGGTGCGGTCGAGCTCGGTGAGCTCGCTGACCTCAGCCTCGTTCATAGACGGACTTTAGCCGGACCGGCTCGGGGGGCGCCCAGCCGGCCAGCAGCGCGGGATCGAGGTCGTAAACCTCCACTCCGAGAGGCCGGCAGTGGTCCAGGGGGTCCGCGCCGCCCTCCCCCCAGCCCCACACCGAGAGGTCACCGCTGGGGCAGACAGAGATCGCGCACAGGAGGTCGATCTCGGCCAGGAATTCGAAGAAGTCGCCCTTGCGGGCGGGGCTCGGCTCCATGAAGTAGATCTCGTGGACGGGGTCGAGCCCGGTCACCTGAAAGATGTTGATGACGTCGTGCACGTCGAGCTCGGTGAGGTGGAAGGGCGCGATGGCGCGCGTCAGGTTGTTGTGGCAGGTGACGTCGAAGTCGCGGTCGTCGAGCAGCTTGTACAGGTAGGGGTCGCAGCGGGTGCCGAGCAGGTCGTGGCAGCGGCCGCCGCTGGGCGTCGGTTCGGTGGGCAGGGTGTCGTTGGTGATGGTGACCAGGGGCCGCAGGTAGGGCAGGCAGGACCACAGGCGGTCGAGCGTGGTGACATGGGCGCCCTGGAGCTGACGCGAGCGCGAGGCCCAGAAGCGCTCGCGCGGGTTGTGCAGGTTCCAGAGGTTGAGGTCGCAGACCTGCGGCCCCTCCACGGCGACGATGCGAACCACCTGGCCGGCGCGGACGGGCCAGGCATACCCCGAGCGGATCGGGACCACGTGCTGGTGGACCAACCGGCGGCTCTCGGTCTCGGCGCCGATGCGCCGGTAGCGGTCGGTGTCGAAGGCCAGGCGGCCGGGCTGGTCGGGGTCGCGGTAAGGCCTCATCCCGCTCGGAAGGTAGCATCGACCACCGTGCAGGTGGAGGTGACGACGTGGAGCCTGGAGCTGACCTCGCCGGACCAGGTGGTCCCGGCGGCGCGGCCCGACCTCGACTTGACCCTCATGCAGGCGCGGCTGCTCTCGCCTGAGCTCAGCCGCTTTTTGTACACCGCGGTCGGTGGCCACTGGTACTGGATCGACCGCCTGCCCTGGACCTACCAGCAGTGGCTGGATTGGCACGGCAGGCCCGGCGTGGAGACCTGGGTCCTGTACGTGGAGGGCACCCCTGCCGGGTATTTCGAGCTCGATGCGTCAGTTCCCGTCGAGGTGGAGCTCGCCTCTTTCGGGCTCCTGCCCGGATTCATCGGGCGCCGGCTGGGGGGCTGGCTGCTGACCGAGGCCCTGCGGCGCGCCTGGGCGCTGGGACCGGATCGGGTGTGGGTGCACACCTGCTCCCTCGACGGGCCGCACGCGCTGCACAACTACGGGGCGCGGGGCATGAAGGTGTTCAAGGAGGAGAACGCGGTTCAGGAGCTCCCGGCCGAGCCGCCGGGTCCCTGGCCGGGGGCGCGGGCGAAGGTCAAAGCCTAACCACGTCCTCCACCCCCTTCTCGCTAGGGCCGTGAGTTCAGCGTCATTCCTTCTACCGGGATGTCGGTCTGGCGACCGCTTACCAGGTCGGCCGTGATCTTGCTGGTGCCGCAGGCCATGGTGAAGCCCATGTGGCCGTGGCCGGTGTTGAAGTACAGGTTGCGGTGGCGGGCCGTGCCCAGGATCGGGGGGCCGTCGGGCGTCATGGGCCGGTTGCAGGCGCGATAGGCGCCCTGGTCATAGTCGGCGGCCTCCGGAAAGAGGTCGCGGGCCAGCTTCATGATCCCGCGGAAGTCGCGCTCCTCGTAGCTGGTCTCGTAGCCCGTGAACTCGGCGCTCCCGGTCAGGCGCAGGCGGTCGCCCATCCGGGTCCAGGCCACCAGCAGCTGCTCGTCGACGCCGCCCAGCGTGGGCGCCGCCTCCCCGCCGTTCTTGACCGGGAAGGTGGCCGAGTAGCCCTTGGCCGGTGCGACCGGGATCCGGACGCCCACCGTCCTGGCCAGCGCCGTGCTCTGCACGCCCGCGCTGAGCACGAAAACCTCCCCCTCGAGGCTGCCGCCGGCGGTGACGGCGGCGCGCACCCGGTCGCCCTCTGCAAGCAACCGCTTCACGCCGCTGCCGGTCTGGAACTTGACGCCCATGGCCCGGCAGCGGTCGGCGACCTCGTTGGTCAGCTTGACGCTGTCGCCGGTGCTGTCAGTGACCCCGTAGATGGCGCCCGCGAGCTTGTCCCTGACCGGCTTGAAGACGGGGTCGGCCTCGGCGACGCCGTCGGGGTCGAGCACCTGCTGCTCCAGGCCCTGGTCGGTGATCAGCTTCATCTTCTTGATCCCGGCCTCGAACTTGGCGCGGTCGCGGTAGATGTAGAGCGCGCCCTTGTGAACGTCGAAGTAGTCGATCTTCTCGGCGTCAGTCAGCTCGTCGAGGCGGGCCTGGCTGTAGCGCGCCAAGCGCAGCTTGACGAGGGTGTTCTTGACGGCGCGGTCGGCGTTGCACTCGCGCAGGAAGCGCAATCCCCAGAAGAACATGCCCGGCGCCTTGAGCGGGTTGACGCGCAGCGCCGTGTCCTCCACGGTGAGCGAGCGCCAGAGCTCCATGGGCGCCGAGGGCGAGGCCCAGGCGAAGGAATGGCCGGGCGCGATGATGCCCGCGTTGCCGGCGCTGGCCAGCGTCGCCAGCTCCGCCTCCTTCTCGACCAGCGTCACCTGGTGGCCGTCCTTGGCCAGGTAGTACGCGCTGGTCACGCCCACCACGCCGCCGCCTACGACCACCACCTTCATCGCTCTCTCTCAGTATCTCGCCGTCGTCATGGCGTCCATGCGCTCCCAGTCGACGTCCAGTCCCAGGCCCGGCTTCTGGGGGGCGGACACCTCGCCCTGCGCGTTGAGCGTGATCGCCTCCCGCATGCCCTGGTCGTAGCCGTTGAGCGGCATCGGGAACTCGAAGTAGCGGCAGTTGTTGACCGCGCACATCACGTGCAGGTTGGCCGCCTGCGCCAGCGCATAGCCGAAGCTGTGGATCTCGCAGCGCATGCCGAAGGCCTCGGCCAGCGCGGCCGTCTTTCGCGTCCCGGTGATACCGCCCGAGATCCCGGCGTCGACGCGGACGATGTCCCAGGCCCTGGCGGCGATGTAGTTGGCCGCCTCCGTGAAGGTGTAGGTGTTGACCTCGCCCGAGGTGACCGGGATGTCGAGGGCCGCGGCCAGCACGGCGTAGCCCTGGATGTGCTGGTCACGGATCGGCATCTCGAACCACTCGTAACCGAGCTCCTCCAGGCGTCGCCCCACGCGGATGGCCGAGGGCACGTCGTAGGAGCCCACGGCATCGATCATGAGCGCGATGTCGGGACCGGCCAGCGTTCGGATCCGGCCCACCAGCTTGATGTCCCGCTCGGGGTCGCCCCAGACGTGGAGCTTGACCGCCTTGAACCCGCGCTCCAGCGCCACCGCGACCTCCTTCTCGAAGGTCGCGAAGTCGGCGTAGGTGAGGGTGCTGGCGTAGGCGCGGACGGAGTCGCGCTGGGCGCCCAGGAGCTTGTAAACCGGCAGGCCGGCGGCGCGGGCGCCGAGGTCCCAGAGTGCGCAGTCGATCACCGCCAGCGAGTGGGGTGGGAGCACGATCGTGCTGACCTGGTTGAGCCGGGTCCAGAGTCGCTCCCGGTAGAGCGGGTCCTCTCCGATCAGAAGGGGCTTCAGCTCCGCCACCGCGCTGGCCACGGCGTGGGCGCCGAGGTAGGTGGTGCTGCCGGCGACGCCCTCCACCCCCTCGTCGGTCTGGATGCGGACGAGGACGTTGGAGAGGTTGAGGATCAGCCGCTCGGCCACCACCGTGTTCATGCCCGGCTCCACGACCTGCACCTCGACTCCGGTGATGCGCATCAGAAGGCGAGAATAGGCGCCCATGGGGGCCGAACGCCGCACCATCCTCCAGCCGGACGGCACGCTGGCCAAGGGCGCCAAGCCCAGCATGGACGAGGAGTTCCTGCTCGAGGCCCTGCGCTGGATGCTGCTCTCCCGGGTCTACGACGAGAAGGTGATCGGGCTCCAGCGCCAGGGCAAGTTCGGCGTCTACTCGCCGGGCCTGGGCCAGGAGGCCTCGATCGTGGGCTCGGCGATGGCGCTGGATCCCGAGCGCGACTGGATCGTCCCCCAGTACCGCGAGACGATGGCCGTCGTCCACCACGGCTACGCGCTGGAGAAGCTAAGCGCCGGCTACATGGGCAAGACGACGGAGGCGACCCGGATCCCCGAGGGCGTCAACGTGCTGCCGACGCAGGTCGCGCTGGCGGCGCACCTGCCGCAGGCGACCGGTCTCGCGTGGGGGCTCAAGCTGCAGGGCAAAGACGCCGTGGTGCTGGCCTACATCGGCGAGGGCGGCTCCTCGGAGGGTGACTTCCACGAGGCCCTCAACCTGGCCGGCGTCCAGCGCTGCCCGATCGTCTTCTTCCTCTCCAACAACCAATGGGCCATCTCCACGCCCCGCCGCAGCCAGTCGGCGACGGCGAGCTTGGCGCTACGCGCCGCGGGCTACGGGTTCCCCGGCGTCGAGGTCGACGGCAACGACGTCCTCGCCGTTTACGAGGCGGCGGTGGCAGCGGTGCAGCGGGCGCGCGCCGGCGAGGGTCCCACCCTGATCGAGGCGGTCACCTACCGGATGGGCTTCCACAACACGACCGACAACCCTTCCCGCTACGAGGACCCCGAGCAGCGCGCGGACGCGGCCGCGCGCGATCCGATCGAGCGCGTGGTCAAGTACCTGACCGCGCTCGGCCTCTGGAACCCGGAGCGCGACCAGCAGTACCGGGATGAGGCCCACGCCGAGGTCGAGCGCGCCCTCGCGGCGGCTGCCGCCGAGCCCGGCGTCAGCCCGGAGATGCTCTTCGACAACATTTACGCCCGACCTCCGGAGCGCGTTCTCAAGCAGCGCGCGCAGTTCCTGGAGCGCGTCCGCCGCTGATGCCGGAGCGCAACGTCGTCGAGGCGATCAACAACGCGCTGGTCGAGGAGATGGAGCGCGACCCCCGCGTGATGCTGCTGGGCCTCGACGTGGGCAAGCTGGGCGGCGTCTTCCGCACCACCACCGGGCTGTACGAGAAATACGGCCCCAGCCGGGTGGTGGACACCCCGCTCGCGGAGGCCAGCATCATCGGCGCCTCGCTGGGCCTGGCTGTGGCCGGCATGGTGCCGGTGGCCGAGATCCAGTTCCTCGGCTTCACGGCCCAGGGCTTCCACCAGATCGGAGCCCAGCTCGGCAAATACCGCCAGCGCTCGCGCGGGCGGTTTCCGACCCAGGTCACGATCCGCGCGCCCTTCGGCGGGGGCATCAAGAGCCCCGAGTTCCACTCCGACGCGGTCGAGGCCCACTTCGTGCAGTCGCCGGGCATCAAGGTCGTCATGCCCGCCAACGCCTACGACACCAAGGGCCTGCTGCTGGAGGCGATCCGAGATCCCGACCCGGTGCTCTTCTGCGAGCCGGACCGGCTGTACCGCCTGGGGCGGATGGAGGTCCCCGACGGCGAGTACACGGTTCCGTTCGGCAAGGCCAACCTGGCTCGCGCGGGCAAGCACGTGACGCTGGTGGCCTGGTCGGCCGCGGTCGAGCTCTGCCTGCGCGCCGCCGACAAGCTCGCGGAGGAGGGCATCGAGGCCGCGGTCGTCGACCTGCGGACCCTGGTGCCGCTGGACGTGGAGACGCTGGTCAAAGAGGTGGCGGTGACGGGCCGCTGCGTGGTCGTGCACGAGGCGCCCATGAGCGCCGGCTTCGGAGCCGAGGTCTCGGCCACGCTCGCCGAGGAGGCCTTCTACGACCTGGACGCGCCGATCGCGCGAGTGACCGCCTGGGACATCCCCTACCCGGCCGGCTCGATGGAGCACTGGTACCTGCCCAACCTGGAACGGGTGGTGGAGGCCGCCCGGCGCACGGTCAATGCCTGACCGCGTCGCCCTGGTCACCGGAGGCTCGCGCGGCATCGGCGGAGCCTTTGTGCTGGAAGCCGTGCGGCGCGGGTTCAAGGTCGTCTTCAGCTACCGGTCGCGCCAGCAGGACGCCGAGAAGATGGCCGCCGAGGCGCGCCGGCTGGGCGGCGAGGTGATCCCGGTCCAGGCCGACCTGGTCGAGTTCGAGGCCATCGCCCGGGTGGCGGCGGCGGCCCGTGCGGCGGGGCCGGTGGCGCTGCTGGTCAACAACGCCGGCCTGGGCGAGGAGTTCACGCTCCAGACCATGGGCCACGAGGACTGGGAGCGGGTGCTGGCCGTCAACCTGACCGCGCCCACCTTCCTGACCAAGGAGCTGCGCGACGACCTGGTCGCCAACCGCGGCTCGATCGTCAACGTCAGCAGCGACGGCGGGGTGGCCGGCTCCCTGCACGGGGCGCCCTACGGCGCCACCAAGGCGGGGCTGATCGGCCTCACCAAAACCATCGCCCGCGAGCTGGCCCCGCACGTGCGCTGCAACGCCATCGCGCCGGGCCCGGTGGCGACCGAGATGTGGTATTCGATCGACCCCGAGGTTCAGAAGCAGGTGACCGAGCGCGAGGTCCTGCTGAAGCGGGTCGCCCAGCCGGAGGACATCGCGCGCGCCGGGCTCGACCTGGCGTCGTGGCCGGATGCAACGGGTATCGTTGTCGTCCTCGATGGCGGCAGGATCATGTAGGCGCGGTCGCCGCCGTGTCTGACTTCATCCAGTACTCGATCAATGGATTGACCGCCGGGGCCTTCTACGCCCTCGTGGCTCTGGGCTACACCATCATCTACGGGATCATCCGGCTCATCAACTTCGCCCATGGCGACCTGACCATGGTCGGCTCCTTCATCGGCTGGACGGTCCTGGTCCAGTTCGGCCTCGGCAAGCTGCCCCTGGCCCTGGCCATCGCGGCTGCCGCCGGGGCCTCGATGCTGGTCAGCAGCGTGATCAACGTGGGCATCCTCCAGTTCGCCTACAAGCCGCTTCTCAAACGGTCCCTGCTGGCGATCCTGATCACGGCGCTGGGCATGTCACTGCTGCTGCAGAATGCGGTTCTCAACGTCTACGGCGCCACGCTCCAGGCCTATCCGTCGCTCATCGGCTCGGCCGGGCTCCAGGTGGGCAACGTGCGCGCCTCGTACGGACAGATGATCTTCTTCAGCATCAGCATCCTGCTGATGCTGCTTCTCTTCCTGTTCGTGCGCTACACGACCGTCGGCACGGCCATGCGCGCGCTCGCGGTCGACCATGACGCCGCTCGCCTGATGGGCATCGACGTCGACCGGGTGATCGCGATCGCCTTCATCCTCGGAGCCATCCTGGCTTCCGCCGCCGGCGTCATGATCGGCCTCTACTACGTCCAGATCTCGTTCTTCATGGGATTCCTGCTCGGTCTGCGAGCCTTTACAGCCGCGGTGCTGGGCGGCATCGGCAACATTCCCGGCGCCATGGCCGGAGGCTTGCTGATCGGCCTCCTGGAGTCGTACTGCGCCGGCTACCTGTCCAGCCGCTGGCAGGACGTGTTCGTGTTCGGGATCCTGATCACGGTGCTGATCGTCAAGCCCACCGGCCTCTTCGGCGAGCGAGTCGCCGAGAGGATGTAGGCCGATGGCCACGGCGGCGCAGACGATCGAGAGGATGAGCGGGCCGCCGGGCCGGGTTCTCCGCCAGGTCCAGCGCCTGCCCTTCCTGGTTCAGCTCCTGCTTCTGGGCGTGCTTGCGATGTCGCTGCTGCTGTACGGGGACGATTACGTGACCTCCGTCGGCGTCTCAGTGCTCACCTTCGCGATGCTCGGGATGGGCCTCAACATCGTGGTCGGCTACGCCGGCCTGCTCGACCTCGGCTACTGCGCCTTCTTCGCGATCGGCGCCTACACGACGGCGATCATGACCGTCAAGCTCGGCTTCAACTTCTGGACGACGCTGCTTCCCGCGATCGCCTTTGCCGGCATCGCCGGCGCCATCCTCGGCTATCCCACCCTCCGCCTGCGCAGCGACTACCTGGCCATCGTGACCCTGGGGTTCGGCGAGATCGTGCGCATCCTGTTCACCAACTGGGATTACGTCGACGGGCCGAACGGGGTCTGGAACATCCCCTCGCCCTCCGTCCCCGGCATCGACCTGGGGAGCGGGCGGCTGATCATCGTCGAGCTGGTCGACCAGAGCTCCTATTACGTGATCGGCGTGATCCTGGTCCTGATCGCGCTCTACTTCGCCCGCAACCTCTCCTTCTCCCGGCTCGGCCGGGGGTGGGTGGCGGTGCGCGAGGACGAGTTCGCGGCCGAGGCGGTCGGCGTGCCCACGCTCAACCTGAAGCTCCTCGCCTACACCATGGGCGGCATGTGGGGGGGACTGGCGGGGGCCTTCTTCGCCTCTCGCGTCTCGGCCATCAACCCCTCCAGCTTCACCTTCGTGCTCTCCTCCCAGATCCTGATCCTGATCATCATCGGGGGGCTGGGGAGCCTGGGGGGCGTGATCCTGGGCTCGATCGTGGTCGTGGGCATGCCCGAGTTCCTGCGCAGCCTTCAGCAGGCCCGGTTCCTGGTCTTTGCGGTGGTCTTGATCCTGACCATGCTCTTCCGGCCCCAGGGCCTCTGGCCCCAGGTGCGCAGCCGTACGGCGCCCTTCGTCGATCTCGAGGAGGAGGCGGAGAAACACGAGGCCAAACGGGTTTTCAAGCTGAAACCGAAGGTTGCCGAGGGCGAGGTGCTGCTCAAGGTGGAGGGGCTGGTGCAGCGTTTCGGGGGCGTGGTGGCGGTCAACAACGTCAGCCTGGAGGTGCGGCGGGGCGAGATCCTGAGCGTGATCGGCCCCAACGGCGCGGGCAAGACCACCGTCTTCAACTGCATCACCGGGGTGCAGCGCCCAAAGGCCGGCCGCGTCACCTTCGACCAGCAGGCGATCACCCGCCTGCGGCCCCACTCCATCGTCGAGCGCGGGATGGCCAGGACCTTCCAGGGCATCCGCCTCTTCAAGCAGATGGCGGTGTTCGAGAACGTCATGGTGGGGGCCTCGGTGCGTGAGAAGAACTGGCCCTGGCAGGCGCTCCTGCACACCTCCGGAGAGCGCAAGGACGAGAAGCGGGCGTTGATGGAGTCGCGCTACTGGCTGCGCTTCATGGGCCTCGAGGCCGAGGCGGGCCGGCTGGCCACCCAACTCTCCTACGCCGACCAGCGCCGGGTCGAGATCGCGCGCGCCCTGGCCTCAGAGCCGATGCTCCTGCTGCTCGACGAACCTGCGGCGGGCATGAACCCGACCGAGAAGGTAGAGCTGATGCGGGTGGTCCGCGAGATCCGCGCCCGGGGCATAACGGTGGTGCTCATCGACCATGACATGTCACTGGTCATGAACGTGTCCGACCGGGTGATCGTGCTCGACCGCGGCGAGGTGATCGCCGAAGGCGCGCCGGCTCAGGTCCAGAACGATCGCCGCGTGATCGAGGCCTACCTGGGCCGGGACGACGACGACTCCGACCAGGAGGCGGTGGCGGCGGCCGCGGGCGCCTGATGGCGCTGCTCGAGGTCAAGGACCTTCACGTCTTCTACGGCAATATCGAGGCGATCCGCGGAATCTCGATCCAGGTCGACCCGGGCGAGATGGTGGCGATCTTGGGCAGCAACGGCGCCGGCAAGACGACCACCCTGCGCACGATCTCGGGGCTGGAGCGGGCGCGCACCGGTTCTGTGGTGTATGACGGCGTCGACATCTCCCGCACCCCCGCCCACCAGATCGTGGTCCGCGGGCTGTGCCAGGTGCCGGAGGGCCGGCGCATCTTCGGGACGCTGACCGTGGCCGAGAACCTCAACCTGGGCGGCTACGTGCTGCGCGGCAGACCGGCCGAGCTTCGAAAGCGCCGGGAGGGGGTGCTGGAGACCTTCCCGCGCCTCGCCGAGCGGCCGAACCAGCTGGCCGGCACGCTCTCCGGCGGCGAGCAGCAGATGCTGGCCATCGGTCGCGCCTTGATGAACGAGCCCAAGGTGCTGACCCTCGACGAGCCCTCGCTGGGGCTGGCGCCCATGCTGGCCAAGACGATCCTGAAAATCGTGCGCGGGTTCGCCGACGCGGGCGTGGCGGTGCTGGTGGTGGAGCAGAACGCGCGCCAGGCGCTGGCCGTGGCCGACCGCGCCTACGTGCTGGAGACCGGCCGGATCGCGCTGGAGGGCAAGGCCAAGGATCTGGCTGCCGACGAGCGGGTGCAGAAGGCTTACCTGGGCGGCTTCGAGACCATCGCCAAGGAGCAGGAGGCTTCCGAAGCCGCCGGCTGAGGGCGGTTGCCGATGCCGGCGTTTTCCGACGCTGAGTACGCGGAGCGGGTGGCCAGCACGCGGGCCGAGATGGAGCGGCGCGGGCTGGACGTGCTGGTCGTCACCGATCCCGCCAACATGAACTACCTGACCGGGTACGACGCCTGGTCGTTCTACGTGCCGCAGGCGGTGATCGTCCCGACCGCCAAGGACAAGGCGCCGCTCTGGGTGGGACGCGGGATGGACGCCCCCAGCGCCGTCATCACCACCCACCTGCCGCACGAGAACGTGCTCAGCTACGCCGACGACTACGTCGAATCGACGACCAAGCACCCGATGCAGTACGTGGCCCAGGTCCTGCGCGAGCGCGGCTGGGGGTCGGCCAGGGTCGGCTACGAGTCGGACGCCTACTTCTTCAGCGCGCGCTTCCTGCGGGTGCTGGCCGAGTCGCTGCCCGAAGCCGAGCTGGTCGACGCCTACCTGCTGGTGGCCTGGATCCGCACGGTCAAGTCCGAGGCCGAGATCGAGGTCATGCGCCAGGCGGCCCGGATCCTGGAGCGGGTGATGGCGGTGGCGGTGGACGCCGTCAGCGTGGGCACCCGGGAGTGCGACGCCGCGGCCCTGATCGCGCAGGCCCAGATCAGCGGCACGCCCGAGTACGGCGGGGACGCGCCCGCCCTCTATCCCGCCATCCTGAGCGGCGAGAACGCGGGCACGCCCCACGCCGCCTGGTCGGACCGGCCTTTCCGGACCGGCACCGCGACCTGCCTCGAGCTCAGCGGCTGCCGGCTGCGCTACCACTGCGCGATGTCGCGCACCGTCTACCTAGGCCAGGCCCCTGACGACATCCGCCGCCTCGCGGACGTCACCCGCGAGGGCCTGGAGGCGGCGCTGGCGGTGGTGCGCCCGGGCGTCGAGTGCCAGGAGGTGGCCGCGGCCTGGAACCAGACCATCGGCCGGGCCGGGTTTCAGAAGGCCTCGCGGATCGGTTACTCGATCGGCGTCAACTACCCGCCCAACTGGGCCGACCACACCGCCAGCCTGCGCGCCGGGGACACCACGGTCATGGTTCCCAACATGACGTTCCACCTCATGCTCGGGATGTGGATGGAGGGTTGGGGCTACGAGCTGAGCGAGACCTTCCGGGTGACTCCGGACGGCCACGAGCTCTTCGCGTCGTTCCCGCAGCAGCTGTTCGTGAAGGACTAATCGCCGGAGACGTTCGTGTAGCGGACCCTCTCGATCTGGAGGCGGATCAGGTCGCCCGGACCGGGGTGGCCGCCGCGCATCCACTTGGTGATATACCGCTCGCCCTCGTCCTCACCCAGGTACCGGCGGGCGACCGCGCGCACGAAGGGGATCCGCGCCGCTTCCTCCAGGCGCTGGATGCTGACCTGGCCGGTGGCGCTGGCCACGTGGTAGGGGATCGAGGGCGTCGACACCGTGAGCGTGGCCCGGGGGTCGGCTCGCAGCGCCCTGATCTTGTACTGGTCGGGCGGGCTGGCGACCTGTATCTCGCCGTCGACGTGGGTGAACCAGACCGGCAGCACGCGCGGGTAGCCGTCCAGCCCGTAATAGCCGAGATTGCCGACGATGGGCTGGCCGAGCAGCTCGCGCGCCTGGGGATCGATCTCCATGAAGGCTCCTCCTCTCACCGGATAAAGTGCCCAACACAATGACCGAAAAGCGCGCCCCGTATCTCCGCCTGACCTGGACCGACACCGTCACCGGCCGCCACGGCTACGTCGTCATCGACCGCCTGGTCGACGGCATCGCGGGCGGTGGGACTCGCATGCGGGCGGGGGTGACCATGGAAGAGGTGGAGCGCCTGGCGCACACCATGTCGATCAAGAACGGCGCCATCCGGCTGCCCGGCGGGGGCGCCAAGGGCGGCCTCGACATCGACCCCCACGACCCCGAGGCGCGAGCGCTGCTGACGCGGTTCGTGCGCGCCATGCGCCCGATGCTGGAGACCTACTGGGCGACCGCCGAGGACATGGGCACCACCCAGGACCTGCTCGACGATGTCTTCAAGGACGTGGGCATGCGCGGGTCGGTCCAGGCCATGCTCAACCATTCGGGCGATGCCGACGCCGCCCTCGGGCGGCTGGTGGCCGGGCTCTCCACCAAGGTGGGCGGGATCGGGATGGGAGACCTGGTCGGGGGCTACGGGGTGGCCCAGGCCGCGATCGCGGCGGCGGAGCACAACGGCGAGTCGGTGGCGGGCATGCGAGCCGCGGTGCAGGGGTTCGGCGCCATGGGCGGCTCCACGGCTCGCTACCTGGCCGAGGCCGGGGCGCGGGTGGTGGCGGTGGCCGACGTCAAGGGCACCCTCACCAACCCCGAGGGCCTCGACGTGGAGCGGCTGCTGGCCGCGCGCTCGGCCCTGGGCGACATCGACCGCGGGGCGCTGGGCGCCGGCGACCGCGAGTATGGGCGCGACGAGTGGCTCTCGGTGGACGCCGAGATCCTGGTGCCGGCGGCGGTCGCCGACGCCATCACCGAGGAGAACCAGGGTGAGGTCCGCGCGCGCTACGTGGTGGAGGCGGCCAACATCCCGACCACCGAGGGCGCGCAGCAGCGGCTGCACGAGCGCGGGGTCCTGGTGGTCCCCGACTTCGTCGCCAACGGGGGCACCAACGCCTGGTTCTGGTGGGTGCTGCTGGGGCGCGTCGAGGCGGGACCCGAGGCGTCGTTCCGGATGATCGCGGAGAGCATGCGCCGCACGGTGGGGGACCTGCTGACCGCCGCCGAGCGCGAGCGCATCACGCCCCGCGAGGCAGCCACGGCGGTGGCGGAGAAGAACCTGGACGAGCTCGAGAAGGAGTTCGCTTAGAGACTCCTCCCCGCGCGGCTCCTCCCCGCTCGGCGGGGAGGTCCCTCCGCCTTCGGCGGAGGGGGAGGGGAAGATTAACAAGCTGGATTGTGGGCATGGCACCGCACAGCGGAAGCTCCGGCTATGCGGCACCTCAGGACACTCCGTGCGCGTCAGCTGCGCTCATCGATGACGGGCGTCGAGCTGATACTCTGGGCACGCCTGCGGAGGCGGCAGGTGTATGGATACAAGTTCCGCAGGCAGGTGCCGATCGGACCCTACTTCGCGGACTTCGCCTGCCTTTCCGAGCGGTTGATCATCGAGATCGATGGTCCCGCACACGACTGGACTCAGCCGCAGGATCAAGCGCGTTCGGCCTGGTTTCTATCCGAGGGATACAAGGAGTTCCGGGTAACTGCCGACGAGGTGCTGCGCGACCTCGGCGCGGTCGTCGAAGGGATTGCTAACGTATTGAACTCACCACGTCCCCCTCCGTCTCCGGCTGCGCCGGAGCCACCTCCCCGCCAAGCGGGGAGGAGTCGTTTTTAGAGGAGTCTTTCTCCTAGCCTCGCTGGTTCCAGTCGCGGGGGTTCAGGACGAAGAAGACCAGGGTGTCGGGATCCGAGCGATAGGTCACCGTGGTGCCCTCTCCGATCAGGATCGCCTCGCCCGGCTTGGCCACCGCGGTGGGCCCGTCCTTCTCCTCCACCTCCAGCCGGCCGCGCACGCAGTAGAGGACCTCGTCGTACTTGAGCGTCCAATCGGCCAGCTCGGCGCTGCCATCCATGCGCACCCAGCCGCCCCCGAGGGTGGTGAACCCGGCCTGGGTGAGGCCCCGTGACCCCTGCATCCCAGGCGCCATCTCCGTGTACGGAACATCGCTTTCCCTGACCACCGCCAGACCCGGTCGCGACAGCACTGAGCTCATCTGGTCATACTCGCAGGTCGGCGATGAGCGAGCGGGACGTGGTCATCGTGGGCGGCGGCCTGGCCGGTCTGGCGGCTGCGCAGAAGCTCAACCACCTGGACCTCGAGGTGCTCGACGCCGCCGGCTGGATCGGCGGCCGCACCCGCTCGATTCGCCTCCCGGGCGGCCCCTGGATGAACTTCGGCGCTCAGTACATCACCGAGGACCGCCCCGTGATCGTCGAGCTCGCCGACAGCCTGGGCGTAGAGCTGATCCAAACTGAGATGTTCGAGGACTACTACAAGCTCCTGCTGCCCGCGGACCCCACCGCCCGCGCGGAGGCGGAGGCGGGCATCGGGCGCATCGAGGAGGCGCAGTCGCAGCCGCGCCCGCTGGCGTCGCCCGAGCTCGACGACGTCTCCTTCGCCGACTGGCTGGGCCCCATGTCGGAGGCAGCCGCCGACTACTTCGACCGCATCACGCTGCTCATGAACTGCGCCTCCACGGTCGACCTCTCGGTGGTGGGCGGCCTTTGGGTGTGGGGCGAGCAGCGCACCAGCCCCTGGAACACCGCCGACATCCCGCACCACGACCGCGGCGAGCTGGTGGTGGCCGGCGGCACCAGCGAGCTGGCCAGGGCGCTGGCGGCCCAGTCCGGCGGTCGCGTCTCGCTGCGCACCCGGGTCACATCGGTCCAGGAGAACGGCGACGGCTACGTGGTCCGCGCGGTGGGGCCGGACGGTGAACGCAAGCTTCACGCCCGGCGCGTGGTCTGCGCGCTGCCGGGCACCGTCGCCGCCCGTGTCTTCCGCCAGCTACCGGGCTGGAAGCTGGACGCGCTGCGTGCGGTGCGCTATGGGCGCTGGATCTCGACCCCGATCGTCGTCACCGCCGCCGACCAGCCGGTGGCCCCTTACCCGCTGGTCGCCAGCCGGCCCCTGGTCCGCTACAACTGCGACTCCTTCATGGCGCGCACCCCCACCGACTTCGAGACGGTTGGCGGCTCCTACCACTCGTTCATGGCGGACCCCGCGGCCCGGGTGGTCTGGAACGATCCCGACGCGAGCATCAAGAGCGGCGCCGTGCGCATGTTCCTGAAGGCGCACCCGGAGTACGCGAACCGGATCGCCCGGGTCGAGCTCCACCGCTGGGAGTTCGGGCACCCGCAGTACGTGCGCGGCCTGATGAAGCACTTCCCCCTGCTGGCGGAGCCGGTCGGTGGGATCGCCTTCGCCGGCGACTACACCTGGCAGGCCAACATGGAAGGCGCGGTGCGCAGCGGCCAGCGCGCGGGCGACCAGGTGCTGTCCTCGCTGGGCGCTCGGGCGGTGCGCTGATGGACGCCGACGTGCTGGTCGTGGGCCTGGGCTCGATGGGGAGCCTGGCGCTCTGGCGGCTGGCCGCCCGCGGCGTCAAGGCCATCGGCTTCGACCGCTTCCAGCCGCCCCACACCATGGGCTCCCACCACGGGGGCTCGCGGATCATCCGCACCGCCTACTACGAGGGTCCCGGCTACGTGCCGCTGGCCCGGCGTTCCTTCGAGCTCTGGCGGGAGCTGGCGCGCGAGAGCGGGAGCGACCTGCTGACCATGACGGGCGGGCTGCACATGGGGCCGCCCGAGTCGCCGGAGTTCGCGGGTGCGCTGCTGAGCGCGCGCGAGCACGGCGTCGCGCACCAGGTGCTGGACGCCCCCGAGGTCGGGCGGCGCTTTCCCCAGCACGCGCTGCGCCAGGGTGAGCTCGGACTGCTGGAGGAGGAGGCCGGCTATCTGCTTCCCGAGTCCGCCATCGCGGCCGCGCTGCAGCGTGCCGCGGCGCTCGGCGCCGAGGCCCGCTTCGACTCCCCGGTGGAGTCCGTGGAACCGGTCGCGGACGGCGTCAGCGTCCGGGCCGCCGGCCGCACCTGGCGCGCGCCGCACGCCGTGGTGGCGACCGGCGCCTGGAACTCCAAGCTGGCGCTGCCCGGCCTCCGGGTGCCGCTCCGGGTGGTGCGCCAGGCTCAGGCCTGGTTCCGCAGCAGCCGCCCGGAGCTTCACCACCCCGCTCGGGCGCCGATCTTCGTGCGCCATGTGGGGGACATGGTGCCGGGCACCGAGTTCGCCTATGGCTTCCCTTCGCTCGACGGCAAGACCGTCAAGGTCGGCGTCTTCGACGCCGAGGAGGAGGTGGTCGACCCCGACACCGTCGACCGCACCCCCGTGCCGAGCGATTGGGCCGCGGTGTCGAACTTCGTGCGCGCCGCGCTGCCCGACCTCGACCCCGAGCCGGAGCGGGTCGCGGTCTGCCTGCAGGAGTTCACGCCCGACTCCCACTTCCTGGTCGGCCCGCTGCGCGACGCGCCGGCCATCACAGCGTTGGTGGGATTCTCGGGGCACGGGTTCAAGTTCGCCTCCGCTCTCGGCGAGGCGGCGGCCGACTTCGCCACCCGGGGTGGCACCGACCTGGCAGTCGGCCATCTGACCACGGCCCGGTTTGCCCCACCCCAGCCGGTATGAAGCTGATCGTGGTCGGGGCGGGCCTCTCGGGGCTGGTCACCGCCAACGAGGTCCAGAAGGCGGGCCACGAGGTGGTGGTGCTGGAGGCCCGGGACCGTGTCGGCGGCCGCGTCTTCACGATCCGCGACGGTCTGCACGACGGCCAGTACGCCGACGTGGGCGCCGAGATGATCTACCACGGCCAGGACAACATCCTCAACCTCTGCGCCGCCCAGGGCCTCGAGCTGACGACCGAGTTCAGCCTGGGCACCGACACTCCCGACATCGTCTTCCACGGCCACCGGCTCTCCAGGGAGGCCAGCCGGGAGCTGGCTCAGGAGCTTCGGGACGGGGTGAAGCGCGTCCCTCCCGGCTTCTACGAGACCGTCGCCCAGTGGCTGCGGCGGGCGCGCCTCTCGGAGGACGCCGGCCTGCTCCTGGGGGCGATCGCCCAGGGCACCCCGGCCGCGCCGCTCCGCCTGGCCGACTCGCAGGAGCTGAACGTCGAGCTCTCCTGGGGCAAGGGCTATCGCAAGATCCAGGGCGGAAACGACGGGCTCCCGCGCTCCCTGGCCAGGACCGTCGACGTCCGGCTCGACCAGGTGGTGCGGGTGGTCGGCCACGACGGCCAGGGCGTCACGGTCGAGACGGAGCGGGAGACCTTCCAGGGCGATCGGGCGCTGGTGACCGTGCCCGGTCCGCTCGTGCAGGAGCTCGGCTTCGACCCGGTGCTGCCGGCTGAGAAGATCAGGGCTCTGCTTCAGATGCGCTACGGAAACGGCACCCGCCTGGTCGCTCAGTACGCCGACAAGGATCTCGTGCGCCAGGCCATCGGCCTGGGCTGCTTCACCGATCAGATGCCCGGGTACGTCATGGAGCAGACCATGCAGCAGGCCGGCGACCAGGTCGTGATCAGCGGCCTCGCGGCAGGCGACGTGGAGCCCGCGCTGATGACAGACGACCAGGTGCTGGACGCTTTCGACGCCACCATCAGCGCGGCGGTCGGGCAGCCTGTCAGGCGCACCTTCGGGTACGTCAAGAACTGGACCCAGGATCCCTTCACGCGGTCGGTGGTGCGAGCGCCGCTGGGCGACCAGCGCCAGACCGTGCTGCCCGAGATCCGCAAGCCGGTGGACGGCCGCGTCTTCTTCGCCGGCGAGTACACCGACGACCGGGTGGGGCCGGGCGGCATGGAGGGCGCCATCAAATCGGCCTACCGCGTGGTCGAGGAGCTGCTGGCATGAGCCAGCCCATCAAGACCGAAGTGCTGGTGGTGGGCGCCGGGATCGCCGGCACTACGGTCGCGCTGGAGCTTGCCCTGGCGGGTGCGTCGGTGGTGGTAGTGGAGCGCGGCGCCGTCTGCTCGGGCTCCAGCGGCCTCAACGCGGGCGGGCTGCGCCAGCAGTTCACACAGCGGACCTCGATCCTGGCCGGCCGGGCCACCATCGCGCGCATGGCAACCTTCGAGGAGGAGTTCGGGATCGACCCGGCCTTCCACCAGGCCGGCTACCTCTTCCTGCACAACGGCGGCCGCCACGGCGAGACCCTGCGCAAGGCGGTGGCGACCCAGAACGCACATGGCGTGAACACCCGGCTGATCGGCAGCGACGAGCTCGGCGAGCTGGTGCCGGGCATCAACACCGAGGACCTGGAGGGCGCCGCCTACGGGCCGACCGACGGCTATATGGACCCCAACTCGATGGTGGCCGGCTACGCCGCGGGCGCCCGCCGAGCCGGCGTCAAGTTCCTCCAGGAGGCGCCGGTCAGCGCGGTCGAGGCGGCGGGCGGCCGAGTGGCCGGAGTCCGCGCCGGCGGCACCGATATCGCGTGCGACGTGCTGGTCAACGCGGCCGGCGCCTGGGCGCCCGGCATCGCCCGACTCTACGGCGGCGGGCTCCCGATCAGCGCCCGCCGCAACCAGATCTTCGTGCTCGACCGCACGCCCAAGCCCGGCGGTTTCACGCCGCTGACCATCGACCTGACCCTCGGCATCTACCTGCACTCGGAGGGCGAGGGCGTCGTCGCCGGCTATGCCGAGGCGGCCGAGATACCCGACCCGCCGGCGGCGATCACGCTGGATTGGGACGAGCTGCCGGCGCTGGTCGAACGGCTGTGGCACCGGGTGCCGCTCTTCGAGGCGGCAAAGGTGACGCACGGGTGGGCGGGGCTGATCGAGACCACACCGGACGACAATCCGGTGGTGGGCTGGACGCACCTCGAGAACGTGTACACCGTGGCGGGCTTCAGCGGGCACGGGATGTGCCTGGCGCCGGGCCTGGCGCCGCACGTTGCCAGCGAGGTGCGGGGCCGGCAGCCGGAGCTGCCACTCGACATCTACCGGCTGCAGCGGTTCGAGAGCGGCGACGTCGAGCCGGAAGGGGTGTGGGGCGGCGAGGCGATCTCGAGGGGCACCCGGGAGGTGCCGGCGTGACGGGCCCCACCCCTACCCCTCCCCAGCGGGGAGGGGGTCCTTCGGATACCCCTCCCCCGAGGCGAGGGGGTCCTTCGGAGCTGCTCCTGATCCCGGGGCCGGTCTCCATCGACGACGAGGTCCTGGAGGTGCTGGGCTCGCCCGTGATGGCGCACTACGGCGACGCCTGGACCGAGCTCTTCCAGCGCACGGTGGCCAACCTGAAGACGGTCTTCCGCACCCAGCACGAGGTGCACCTGGTGTTCGGCCCCGGAATGTCGGCCATCGAGATGGCGCTGGCCAGCGTGCTGGCGCCCGGCGACCGGGTGATCATCCCCAGCAACGGCATGTTCGGCGACCGCCTCGGGGAGGTGGCGCGGGCCCACCACCTGGACGTGATCCCGATCACGCCGCCGCCGCGGCAGGCGGTCTCGCTGGAGTCGGTGCGGGATGCCTTCGACGCCCACCCCGGGGTGCGGGCGGTGGCGATCGTGCACCACGAGACCTCGATGGGAGTCATGAACCCGGTGCGCGAGGTGGCGGCGCTGGCGCGGGAGCGCGGCGCCCTGGTCATCGTCGACGCCGTCTCCTCGGCCGGCGGCACCGACCTCGACGTGGACGGTTGGGGCATCGACCTCTGCGTCACGGTCGCCAACAAGTGCCTGGCGGGGCCGATCGGGGTGGCCCCGCTGGCGGCCGGTCCGCGCGCCATCGAAGCCCTCGAGGACGGGCGTCCCAAGACCTCGGGCTGGTACTTGAACCTCGCCACCTGGCGCCGCTACGGCGAGATGTGGAAGAGCTGGCACCCGCACCCGACCACCATGCCCACCAACGTCGTGATGGCCCTGGACGAGGCTGTGCGGCGGGTGCTCGAGGTCGGCCTGGACGAGCACATCCGGCGCCAGCGCGCCGCCCGCGACACTGTCCGCGAGGGCCTTCGCGAGCTGGGCTTCGAGATGCTGGTGGCCGACGAGGTGGCCTCGCCCGTCACCACCGCGGTGCTGGCGCGGCCGGGGATGGATCTGCACGACTACATGCGCTGGCTGCTGGAGGAGCACGGCCTGCGGATCGGTGGCGGGCTGGGCCCTTGGGCGGGCAAGGCCTTCCGGATCGGGCACATGGGCCGGGCCAAGGAGCCGGAGGTGATCGACCGCTACCTGGCGCTGACCGCGGAGTACCTCCAGAACCACCCTTGATCACCCCCCGAAATCTGCGATTTCGCGGGGGCCCCGGATGAGCGGCGAACGCGCCGACGCGGTGGTGGTCGGCGCCGGCATCATCGGCGCCAGCACCGCTTTCAACCTGGCCCAGCTCGGCATGAAGCGGGTGCTGGTGCTCGACCGCGACGGCGTCGCCGCCCACGCCTCCCGGCTCAGCGCCGGCCTGGTCCGGACGCACTACAGCAATGCGCCCGAAGCCCGCTTGGCGCTGGCCGGGCTGCGCTGGTTCGAGAGCTGGGGCGACCTGGTCGGCGGCGAGGTGCCCTTCTGGCGCACCGGCCTCATCAACCCGGTGGCCCGCGAGGACCACGACAAGCTGCGGCGCAACGTGGCCATGCTGCAGTCGGTGGGGGTGGACACCACCCTGATCGGCCCCGAGGAGATGGTCGAGCTGGAGCCCGGCATTCGCGCCGAGGAGGACGATCTCGCGGCGTACGAGCCGCGCAGCGGCTACGCCGATCCCGGAGCCACCACGCGGGCCATGGCCGAGGGTGCGCGCCGGTCGGGCGCGGAGGTGCGCGAGGGGCTGGAGGTCACGGGCATCACCGTGGAGGGCGACCGGGTAGTGGGGGTGGAGACCTCGACCGGGTCGATCAGCGCCCCCGTGGTGGTGCTGGCCAACGGCGGCTGGTCGGTGCCGCTGGCCCGGGCGGTGGGGGTCGAGATCCCGATCGAGACCGTGGGTGTGCGCCTGGCGTTCGTGCGCCGGCCTTCGCGCATGCGCGCGGGCTGGGGACGGCATGCGGTGGTGCTCGACCGCGCCCACGGCGCCTACACGCGGCCCGAGGGCGAGGACCTGAGCATGGTCGGGCTGGCGGGCGCCCGGGTGTCGATCTCCGGGCCCGACGCCTACGAGTCCGAGGCCCCGCCGAGCAACGAGTTCGAGGAGCTGGCGCGAGCCCAGGTGGCCCGCCGCTTTCCTTCGTTCGCCTCGGCGCCGGTGGAGAGCAGGCGCAGCGGGCCTATCGACATCACGCCGGACCTCTGCGCGATCATCGACCGCGTCGAGCCGGATGGCCTCTACCTGGCGGTGGGCATGAGCGGGTCCGGGTTCAAGAAGGCCCCGGCGATCGGGCAGTGCCTGGCCGAGCTGGTCGTGCACGGCGAGTCGTGCACGACGCCGATTCGCGAGTTCCGGCTCAGCCGGTTCACCGAGGGCGACCCCATTCACAGCGACGGGTACGTGATCGCGCCGGAGTCAGTGGCCGTGCTGGGGCCGGCCAACATGGTGCACTGATCCCCCTCCCCGCGGGGCGGGGAGGGTGGGGTGGGGTTTAAACCAGGATGCTGGCCGGGGTCCAGCCCTCCAGGCCCTGCTGCATCGACTCCAGGAAGTGGCCCGCCTGCAGCCCATCCACGATGCGGTGGTCGAAGGACATCGAGAGGTTCATGATCGGCCGGATCACGACCTGGTCATCGACCACGACCGCGCGCTTGACGATCTTCTCGGTACTCAGGATGGCGGCTTGCGGCTGGTTGATGATCGCCATCCCCAGGATCGACCCGATGGCCCCCGTGTTGTTGACGGTGAAGGTGCCGTCGCGGACGTCCTCGGGCTTCAAGCTCTTGGTGCGGGCGCGGTTGGAGAGGTCGGCAAGGCCACGGGCGAGGTCGAGGAGGCCGCGCTGGTCGGCGTCCCGGAGCACGGGCACGATGAGCGCGTCAGGGAGGGCGACCGCGACCCCGATGTTGTAGTAGTTCTTGACCAGGATCCCCCCCTCCGTCCAGCTGGAGTTGAGGAAGGGATTCTCCTTGAGCGCCTCGCAGACGACCTGGATGATGAACGGCAGGTAGGTCAGGGCGATGCCGTGGCGCTCGGCGAAGCCCTCCTTGTTGGCCTCTCGATAGGCCACCAGCGCGGACATGTCCACCTCGCGCATTCCCCAGGCGTGCGGCGAGGTGGCCTTGCTCCGGACCATGTGCTCGGCGATCTGGCGGCGCACCGCCGAGATCCGGAAGAGCTCCTCTCGGGGTTTGGCGTCAGCCTCACCCCTGCCCTCCCCGCCTTGCGGGGAGGGAGACTCTAGCTCCATGCCGACGATTCTCGCGCTCTAGGATTTGGGGCGTGGCACGCAAGTTTCAATTCGGCATCTGCACCGACCAGAACATGACCTGGGAGAAGACGGTCGAGCGCTGGCAGGACTTCGAGAAGATGGGGTTCGAGAGCGCCTGGCTCTGCGACCACCTGATCCAGCCCAGCCGCCCCGAGGGCCCCTACTTCGAAGCCTGGACGCTCCTGGCCGGGCTCGCGGCCCGGACCGAGAAGATCCGGATCGGCGTCCTGGTCACCTCCAACACCTTTCGGTACCCGTCAGTGCTGGTCAAGGAGGTGGTCACCGTCGACCACATCTCCAACGGCCGCCTGGACTTCGGCTTCGGCGCCGGCTGGCACGAGGGCGAGCACCGGATGTTCGGGATCCCCTTCCCGGAGACCAGGGAGCTGGTCGGCCGCTTCCGGGAGGCAGTGCAGCTGATCGACACCACGCTGCGCAACGACACCAGCTCCTACGAGGGCAAGTACTACCGGACCGAGGGCCTGCGCAACCGGCCCGCGGCCATCCAGCAGCCGCGCGTGCCGTTCCTGCTGGGCGCCTTCGGGCCCCACATGCTGAAGATCGTGGCCAGGTACGCCGACACCTGGAACGCGTTCGGCACACCGCAGGAGATGCGCGAGCGCAACCAGCTCCTGGACGAGTACTGCGAGGAGCTGGGCCGCGACCCGGAAACCCTCGACCGCTCGCTGTACTACTGGGTGCCCAAGTCGGACGCCGATCCCTGGAAGTCGGAGCAGGCCTTCCGGGACGTGATCGAGCCCTACATGGAGGCGGGCGTCAACCAGTTCCTCCTCGACCAGCCGTCGGACGCCCAGTACGACCTGCTGGGCCAGATCGCCAGCGACGTGCTGCCCAAGCTCAGGGGCGAGCAGCCGCGTCCGACCTCGCAGGGCGTGACCGTCAACGCCTCGACCTGGCACAAGCCCCAGGACCACGTCTCGAACTAAGGCTCGAAGGGTGGGATGGCCTGGCGGCGGCGCCACTGCATGAGCAGGACCGCCGCCAGCACCAGCACCGCGCCCAGAGCCTGGAACGCGTTCAGGCGATCACCCAGGAGCGCGATCGCCAGCGCGATCGTGACCACCGGCTCCAGCGTGCTCAGGATGGCGGCGCGGGTGGCCCCGACGCGCGCGATCCCGGCCAGCAGCAGCGAGATCCCGAACATCGAGGGCAGCAGCGCGATGGCGGCCACGATCGCCCACGCCGGCACCGTGCGCGGCAGCGCGCGGGGACCCACCACGAGCAGCACGGCCAGCAGCGTGACGGCGGCGCCGGCGTGTACGAGCGCGCTGGCGAGCACGGCCGGGACGCCGCGCGTCAGCCGCTCGCTGGCCAGGATGTAGCCCGCGTAGAGCACCGGTGAGGCGAAGGCGAGCAGCAGGGCCAGGCTGACGCGGAGCTCGATGGTGCCCACCAGCAGGGCGAGGCCGGCAAAGCTGATGACCAGCGCCAGCGCCACCCGGCGGTTCATCTCGCCGCTGAAGAAAGCCCAGGCGCCGATCGCCACCAGCGCGGGGTAGATGTAGGCGATCAGCTCCGCCAGCGACGCCGGCAGCACGGTCAGGGCGCCGAAGAAGGTGCCCGCCATGCCGGCGTATAGGAAGAGTCCGACTCCCAGTAAGGGCAGCGACCGCTTCCAGCCGATGGCGGCCGGGCCCTGCCCGGTGGCGAGCGCGATCGCGGCCAGGCCGACGCTCGCGATCAGGAACCGATAGGCCAGCACCTGGAGCGGCGACAGGCCCTCTGCGTAGGCGAACTTGGCCAGGATCGGGATGGTCCCGAAGGCGCTGGCCGAGGCCACCACCATGAGGGTGCCGGCTCGGGTTCGGGAGCGGAGCAAATGCAGGTCAGGCCTGGGCTGCGAGCGCGGGCCGGATGTTCTGGTTGAGGCGGAAGAGGTTGCCCGGGTCATAGCGCGCCTCGTCGTAGCCGGCGTCGCCGGGCTTCAGGATCTCCACGACTAGGCGGCGTAAGGGGCAGCTTGGGAGCGGACGACCATCCGCGGCACCAGCAGCCCGAGCACTGCCATCAGTATGCCGCCGCCCACCGAGGGCAAGAAGGCGGTGGTCACCTGGTGGGTGGCGTCGACCAGGATGCCGGCGGCCACCGGACTGGCGAAGGAGAGGACGTATCCGAAGGTGAAGACGATGGCGGAGATGGCGGCGGCATCCATCTCGCTGCGCGCCACCAGCGGCGGCAGCGCCATGGAGGCCACGAAGGCGCCCGCGCAGCCGAGGCCGACCATGAAGGCGAGCAGCCAGGCCAGGTCGCGCAGGCCCAGGGCCAGCCCGGCGGCGCCGGCGATCGTCAGCAGCGACATGGCGAGGTAGTAGGCGGCCGAGGTCGCGTACACCCAGCGCAGGGCGGGCAGCACCAGCAGCGGGAGGATGGGCAGGAAGTTGAGGCAGGTGAATACCAAGGACAGGTAGGCCGGGGTACGGCCGGCGAGCAGGAACGGCAGCCAGGCGGCGACCCCGAAATAGGCCAGGTTCTGGAACGTGAAAAGGGCCGTCACCTGCCAGGCTCGGGCGTTCCGGAAGGCGTCGGCCAGGCGCACCCGCGGCACTGGCGCGTCCGCCCTCGGCGTGAGCAGCGCCCAGAGCCCGGCCACCCCTACGGCCAGCGCGCCCCAGGCCACAAAGCTGCCCCGCCAGCCCACCGCGGCGGCCACCAGCGGGGTGGCCGAGGCGCCGATGGTGCCGCCCACCAGGAGCCCGTTGCTGTAGACGCTGGAGGCGCGGTTGAGCCCATCGGCGAACCAGCGCCGGATCAGCACCGCGATCGCCGGCTGCACCAGGGAGGCGGACAGCGCCAGCAGGATGGTGCCCGCGAAGATCCAGAAGACCTGGGGCGGCAGCAGGCGCAGCAGCGAGCAGACGCCGATCGCGGCGCCCATCACCGTGACCAGGCGCCGCGCGCCCAGCCAGCGTCCGACCACCGTGCCCGGGATCGAGCCCAGGCCGAGCATGGCGATCGCGGCCGAGCTCAGGGCCCCGGTGGCGGTGAAGCTGAGGCCGAGGTCGTGGCGGATGTCCGGCAGCACGGGCTGGACGGCGAAGATGGCCAGCCGCAGGTTGTTGGCGGTCAGCCAGAGCACCGCCAGCAGCACCCACGACCGCTTCACCCACGGAATCCTAGGGAAGCGCTAACCTGCGGCCCGTGCCGGGCACCGGCTGGTCGCGGCTGCAGGCGGCTCTCAGGTTAGGCGTGGCCGACCGGCCCCCGGTTTGCGCCTGGGGCCATGCCTACGACCAGGAATGGGCGGTCGACACCCTGGCCGCCGCCACCGTGGCCAGCGCCCGCCGCTTCGGCTTCGACTTCGTGAAGCTGCAGGTCCGCGCCACCTGCTTCGCGGAGGCCTTCGGCGGGCGCTGGCGCTACTCGGGCTCGCCCGACGCGGAGCCGGTGCTGGAGCACCCGGGCGGCGCCACCGGCGAGGACTGGCGGCGCATCGCCGGCGGCGAGTACGACCCCGCGCCACTGCGGGACCAGGTGGAGGTGATGCGCCTGGTGTCCCACGAGCTGACCGCCGACACCCCGGTCCTGCAGACCGTGTTCTCGCCGGGCATGGTGGCCTGGTTCCTGACCGGCCGCGACTTCAACCTGCTGAACAGCCTGCTGCTGCAGGAGCCCAGGCTGATGGAGGACGGCCTGGCCCGGATCGCCGAGGCCCTGGCGCGCTTCACGCGGGATTCGCTGGCGGCCGGCGCGGCCGGCGTCTTCTTCGCCATCAACCCGCTCGCGGACACCCGGCTGGTTTCGAGGGAGGACTACGAGCGCACCTTCCTGCCCAGCGACCGCGCCGCGACCGCGGCGGCGGACAACGGTTGGTTCAACATGCTGCATCTGTGCGGAGCGCACATCAACGCCGCGCTCATCGAGCGCCTGCCCATGGCCTGCGTCAACTTGTCGACGCACGAAGAGGGCAACCCCGGCCTGCGCGAGGTGCGCGACCGCTACCGGGTGGCGGTGGCGGGTGGGCTGCAGCGGGACAGCCCGATCCGGTTCGAGTCGCCCGAGCAGATGCGCGCCGCCGCGGCTGCCGCCCTGGCCGAAACCGCCGGGCGGGGCCACTTGCTGACGCCCGGCTGCTCAGTATCGCCCTGGCCGAGGGCGCGGCCCGAGAACCTGGACGCGATGGTGCAGGCGGCAGGCGGCTGAGCGCGTCCCCACCCCACCCCAACCCTCCCCTGAGGGGAGGGGGACACCCCTTATATCCGGGAGCCCTCCGGCACCGGGTTGTGGGATCTGGTCCAGCGGAAGACGTCGCTGGTTGACAGCTGGCCGCCGGACACGTAGAGCACGTTGCCGGAGACCCAGGCCGCCTCGTCGGAGCACAGGTAGACCGCGGCCGCGGCCACGTCGTCGGGCACCCCGACCCGGCCCAGCGGGTAGAAAGAAGAGCGATCCAGCCGCTGCTCCTCGGTCGCCAGCCAGCGCGCCGTCATGGTGGTTTCCACGATGCCGGGCGCGATCGCGTTGACTCGGATCCCATCCTGGCCCACCTCGTAGCAGAGGACCTTGGTCAGGTTCACGAGCGCCGCCTTGGCCGAGCCGTAGAGCGCCTCGGTGGGCGCGGGGAAGACGGCGTCGATGGAGACGATGTTGAGGATCGCGCCGCCCCCGCCCTGGGCCGCCATCTGCTTGGCGGCCGCGATCGCCGCAAACAGGGGCGCGCGGACGTTGAGCGCGTACATGCCGTCGAACGCCTCCGGATTGGTATCGGCCAGGGGCCCGAAATCCCCCTCCACGCCGACCCCGCCGCCGGCATTGTTGACGAGCACGTGCAGGCCGCCCATGGCCTCGCTCGCCCGGGCCACCATCTTCTGCACGGCCCCCACGTCCAGCATGTCCGTGGGCAGCACGTGGGCCTGCCGGCCCAGCGCCCGCACCTCCTCGGCCACGTCCTCCAGCTGGTCGCGGCTGCGCGCCGCCAAGGCGACGTCGGCTCCCTGCTTGGCGAAGGCGAGCGCGATCGCCCGGCCGATGCCGCGACCGCCGCCGGTGATCAGCGCCTTCTTGCCTTCGTAAGAGAACATCCAGACTCCTCCTGTTTTCGATCGATCGATTAGCGGGCATGCTAGCCTCAGCCGGGGCATGGAGCGAGCAGGGACGGTCGTCATCGGCGGCGGGATCGTGGGCTCCGCGGTCGCCCACTACCTGCTGGAGGAGGGCGAGACCGCCATCCTCCTGGTCGAGCAGGACCAGCTCGCCAGCGGCTCCACCGGGGGCTCCTTCGGGGGCGTCCGCCAGCAGTTCAGCACGCCGCTGGAGATCGAGTTCTCGCGCCGCGGCCTGGAGTTCTGGAAGACCGCCGAGCGCGTCTTCAACTCGCCGGTGCCCTTCTTCCAGACCGGCTACCTGCTCGTCAGCGGCCAGCCCGAGATCATGGCCAAGCTGGCCGAGGCGGCCAAGCTCCAGGCCTCGCTCGGCCTCACCGACGTCCACGTCCTGGACCCCGAACAGCTCAGCGAGGCAGCGCCCTGGCTCAGCCCCGAAGGCCTTCTGGGCGGCTGCTGGACACCCGGCGACGGCCGCGTCACGCCGCCGGACGGCGTGCGGGCGCTGATCCAGGCCGCGCGCGCTCGCGGCGCGCAGGTCCGCGAGAACTGGCCGGTGCACGCGCTGGAACATCGCGATGGCCGCTGGCTGGTGAGCGGTCCCACCGAGGTCGAGGCGGAGCGAGTGGTGGCCTGCACCGGCTTCTGGAGCTCGGAGCTGATGCGGCCCTTCGGCCTCGACCTCACGATCCGGCCCTATCAGCTGCTGGGCGCCATCAGCGAGCCCGCGCTGGCCGGCCAGAACGTGCCCCTGACGATCGACCTCGACACCGGCTTCTGCGTCGAGCGTGAGGGCCAGTCGCTGGTGCTCAGCGTGCTGCTGGAGGAGAACCCGCCCGTGTGGAGCCACGAGCTGATGCTGGTCCAGTTCGGGGAGCTGGCCCGGGTCCGAGCGCCGTCACTGGCCGACCTCGGCGTGGCCCGCTTCACCACCGGCAACGTCGACCTGGGCGGCGACGGGCACCCCTACGTGGGCGAGGTGGAGCCCGGCCTCTGGATGGCGGCGGGCTTCGGCGGCCACGGGACCATGCACGGCCCGGTGGTGGGCCGCCTGCTGGCGAAGATGATCGCCGGCAAGCCGGATCCCAGCCTGGACATCTCGGAGCTCCATCCGCGGCGCTCGCCCGGCTCCGTCGAAGAGTGGATGGTCGCCGCCAAGAAGTCGAGTTGACCCTGCGACTGGGTCTCATCCAGCCGACCTGGACCACCGGCCCCCTCCGCTACGAGCAGGTCCTCGACATCGCCAAGGAGGCCGAGGCAGCCGGGTTTGACGCGCTCTGGGTGACCGACCACGTCCTGGTTCCGAGCACCAACGAGGAGCTGCGCCGGCGCGCCGGCGCCAGCATCCACCCCGACGCGGTGGCCGAGCCGGAGGGTTACCTGGAGGCGTTCACGACCCTGACCGCGCTGGCCGTCGCGATCCCGCGCCTGGAGCTGGGCACGCTGGTCGCCTGCACCGGCTACCGCAACCCGGTGCTGATGGCCAAGATGGCGGACACCCTGGACGACATCAGCGAGGGTCGGCTGGTGCTCGGGCTGGGCGCCGGCGACTCGGCCGGGGAGCACGAGACCATGGGGCTGCCCACCGACTCGCCCGTCGGCCGCTTCGAAGAGGCTCTGCAGATCATCCGCGGCCTTTTCCGCGAGGGCGAGGTCGATTTCTCGGGACGTTTCTACTCGGCGCGGGCGGCGCAGCTGGTCCCCCGCGGGCCCCGGCCCCAGGGGCCGCCGGTCCTGATCGGCACCCTCAACCCCAAGCCTCGCATGCGGCGCCTGGTGGCCCAGTACGCGGACGTCTGGAACGGGTGGCAGGGCTATACGGACGCCTCGGCGGCTACGGCCAAAGCCGCCATCGAGCAGATCCAGGAGGCCTGCCGCGAGCACGGCCGGGACCCCTCCACCCTGGTTCTCACGACCGCCGTGCGGGTCAACGTGCCCGGCTCCGGGTACCGGCCAGCCCCCAACGAGCGACCGCTCTCGGGCAGCCCGGCCGAGATGGCGGAGGTGCTGAGGGGGCATGCCGCCCTGGGCGTGGCGCAGGTCCAGGTGGCGCTCACGATGGGCGGTCGAGAGGGCGTGCGCGCCTTTGCCCCGGTGATCCTGGCCCTCCAGGGCTAGCCGGATGGCCCGCTTGACACCAACCATTCGATCGGTCGATCATGTCCCGTCGTCGCCCCGACCGGGGCGGAAGCGTTTGCTTCGGACCGAACGGGAGGAGAACGCGCCAGTGAAGCTGACCAAGTGGGTAGTGGTGGTCGTGTCGATGGTGCTGGGGGTCGCCGCCTGCGGTGGCACCTCGTCCAGCTCGACCACCAACGGAACGATCAAGATCGGCGTCACCGGGCCGTTCACCGGCAACTATGCGGCGCCCGGCCTCGACATCGTGGCCGCCGCCAAGGTGATGGCCGACACGCTCAACAAGTCGGGCGGCATCAATGGCGCCAAGGTCGAGATCGTGCAGGCCGACGACCAGTGCGATGCCCAGATCGGGGTCCAGGCGGCCGAGAACCTGGTCTCCCAGAAGGTGGTCGCTTTCGTCGGTGGCTACTGCTCAGGCGCCTCCATCCCGGAGACTGACGTGCTCCGGAAGCACGGGAACATTCCGTTCATCGGAGTGGCGTCCAGCAACCCGAAGCTCACCGAGCAGGGCTACAACAACGTGTTCCGGGTCATCCTGCGCGACGACTTCGCCGGCACCATCGACGCCGGCTTCATGAACCAGGTCCTGAAGAGCAAGAAGGTCGCGATCATGCACGACAACTCGACCTACGCCAAGGCGCTGGCCGAGTTTGGGCGTGACGCCACCACCAAGCTCGGCGGCACGGTGACCTACTTCGACGCCATCACCCCGGGCCAGAAGGACTACTCGTCGGCCCTGACCCGCGTCGCCAGCACCAACCCCGACACCTTCTACTTCACGGGCTACTACCCGGAGGCGGGGACCCTCGCCAAGGAGTGGAAGGACCTCGGCCTCGACAAGAAGTTCGTCTACATGGCCGGCAGCGGTGAGTACGACCCGGCTTACATCACGGCCGGCGGTCCGGCGACCGACGGCACCACGGTGACCTTCCCGGTCGGCCCCGACACCGCCACCGGCAAGGAGTACGACAACTTCAAGGCGGCGTACAAGACGGCGACCGGCAAGGACCTGGCGACCTACTCCATCTACGAGCACGACGCGATCATGATGTTGAAGCTGGCGATCGAGAAGAACAAGTCGACCAAGCCCGACGACATCAGCAGCGCGCTGCATCAGGTCACCTACGACGGCATCACCGGCAACATCAAGTTCGACAGCAAGGGCGACCGCGCGACCTTCGCCATGGTCGGATTCAAGGTGGCGAGCGGCAAGTTCGTGCCCACCTGGAAGCTGACCGGGAACACCTGGGGCCCGTACTCCTAGACCTCTTTTTCGCGAGCGACTTTCTGAGGGACCGCCCGAGTTCGGGCGGTCCCTTTTTCTTATGCGCGCTGCTAGGCTGAATTTCCGCGCAGAGCGATGACGGGCGTTTGATTCAGGGGGTTGAAATGGCCACATATGTCTGCCTGATGAACTTCACCAGTGACGGCGTCCAGGGCATCAAGGAGCATCCAAAGCGGCGCGACGAGGCCCGCAAGGCGGCCGAGGGGATGGGGCTCCAGGTCACAGGCGTCTACATGACGCTTGGGCCCTACGACTTGACCGTGATCCTGGAGGCGCCCAACGACGAGATGGCCGCCACCTTCGCGCTGGGCAGCAGCATGCGGGGCAAGATCTCCACCCTGACCATGAGGGCCTTCACCGAGTCGGAAACGGACAAGTTGATCAGCGGCCTGCCGTAAGGACGCCAGCTCGGTGGAAGGGGTCGCCGGGGTACTGACTTAACCCTTGCCCCCCTCCGCCGGCTGCGCCGGCACCTCCCCGCCGAGCGGGGAGGAGTCTAGCTTCCGAGGTCTTTTTCCAGCGCGGTGTAGGCGTCGGCCGGTCGCTGCCGGCGGTCGTCGACCAGGTGCCACAGGGCGTCGACGCCCGCCACCGCCTGCATCTCGCCCAGGCTCTCCAGCTGCGCGCCGTTGGCGTTGAACAGGGTGAGCTGGTAGGTGGAGTACTGGCGCCGGACGACCAGCGATCCGGCGCCCGCCGGTAGCGGGTGCACGAACGAGTTCTCGCCCTCGGTCGGCACCGGCGCCCAGCTGATCTCGCCCGCGCGCGTGCCCTCGATCAACTTCGGGAGCAGGCCCAGGAGCCGGCCGTCGGTCACGAGGAAAACCTACACCTGAGCCCGGAGCAGGGCGTGGAGGCGCTTCATCATTCAGCATGTGACGGTGGCCCGTTCGGCGCACGTCGACACCTTCACGCGCGACAACCTGCCGCCCCGCGACACCTGGCCCGAGTTCCGCTTCGACCTGCCCGAGCTCCAGTACCCGCATGAGCTCAATTGCGGCGAGGCGCTGCTCGACCGCCAGGCGCTGGGCGGCCGGGGCGACAGTCGCTGCATCGTCATGGACGAGCTGGCCTGGACCTACCGCGAGCTGCTCGAGCACGCCAACCAGGTCGCCAACGTGCTCGTCAAGGAGGTCGGCCTGCTGCCCGGCAATCGGGTGCTGCTCCGTGGCCCCAACAACGCCTGGAACGCGGCCGCCTGGTTCGGGGTGATCAAGGCGGGTGGGGTCGCGGTCAGCACGATGCCCCTGCTGCGGGCCGGCGAGCTCTCCACCACGGCGTCGATGGCGGAGGTCGAGATCGCGATCTGCGACCACCGCTTCACGGCCGACCTGGCGGCGGCGGCGATTCCCAACCTTTCGCTCCTGCGCTACGGGGGTGGCGAGCCCGGCGACCTGGAGCAGCTGGCGGTCCGGCAGCCGGCCGAGTTCGAGAATGTCGCCACCGCGGCGGACGACGTCTGCCTGCTCGCCTTCACCTCCGGCACCACCGGCAAGCCCAAGGCCACGATGCACTTCCACCGCGACGTGCTGGCCATCTGCGACACCTTCTCGCGCCACGTGCTGCGGCCCTCGCCGGAGGACCTGTTCACCGGCACTCCGCCGCTTGCCTTCACGTTCGGACTGGGCGGGCTGCTCCTCTTTCCGCTGCATGCCGGCGCCTCGACCTTGCTCCTGGAGCAGGCGCCGCCGGATCGCTTGGTGGAAGCGATCGCGCGCCACGGGGTGACCACGCTGTTCACCGCCCCCACCGCCTACCGGGCGCTGACCCCCCTTCTGGCCGAGGCGCCCGCGCCCTCGCTCCGGCGCTGCGTGGCGGCCGGCGAGACGCTGCCCAAGTCGACCTGGAACGCCTTCCGGGAGGCGACCGGCATCAGCATCATCGATGGCATCGGCTCCACGGAGATGCTGCACATCTTCATCTCCGCCGCCGACGACGAGGTGCGGCCGGGGAGCACCGGGATGGCCGTCCCAGGCTACATGGCGGAGGTCCAGGACGCGGACGGCGGGCCGGTCCCGGACGGCGAGATCGGCCACCTGGCGGTGAAGGGGCCGACCGGCTGCCGCTACCTGCGCGGCGACCGGCAGAGCACCTACGTCCGCAACGGCTGGAATCTCACCGGCGACGTGTATGTGCGCGACGCGGACGGTTACTTCGGGTATCAGGCCCGCTCTGACGACATGATCATCTCCGCCGGCTACAACATCGCCGGTCCCGAGGTCGAGGAGGCGCTGCTCGGGCACCCCGCGGTGGCCGAGGTCGCCGTGGTCGGACTGCCCGACAGTGAGCGCGGGATGATCGTGAAGGCGTTCGTGGTGGCGCGGCCGGAGCTGGCGCGCGACGAGTCTGGCGCCAAGGTCCTTCAGGACTTCGTCAAGACCTTGATCGCGCCCTACAAATATCCGCGCCAGGTCGAGTTCGTCGACGCTCTGCCACGGACCGCGACCGGCAAGCTGCAGCGCTTCCGCCTCCGCGAACCATGATCGCGGTGCGGCTGGCGGACCTCGTGATTAGCGCCCAGAAGATCTATTCGATGCGGCCGGACCGGGCAGTCTTCAGGTCGATCGCCATCCGTGATGGCCGCGTCGTCGCCGTGGCGTCGGAGCCGAACGGTCTCGACGAGCTCGTGAGCGCCGGGACCCAGGTCGTCGACGATCCCGAGCTGGTCCTGTACCCGGCCTTCATCGACACCCACAACCACCAGCTGTGGGCCGCGCGAGACCTCGAGTACGTCCCCCTGGAGGACGCGCGCACGATCGCCTCGCTGATCGCCCAGCTGCGCGAGCGAGCGGCCGCGACTCCGGCCGGGGAATGGGTGATCTCCTCGCGCTGCTGGCACGAAACCCACCTCCAGGAGAGCCGGCTGCCCACCGCCGCGGAGCTCGACCTGGCGTCTGCCGCACACCCGATATTCGTCCAGCGCGGCGGCCACGTCGGCGTCGCCAATACCGCGGCCCTGGCGCTGGCCGGCATCAGCAAGGACTCGCCCAATCCGCCGCGGGGCACCGTGGTGCGGGACTCCGAGGGGGTGCCGACCGGCACCCTGATCGAAGGCGCGATCGAGCCCGTGCGGCGGCTGCTGCCGCCGGTGACGTTCGGGCAGGATGTCGCGCACCTGGAGCAGCAGTGCCGCCTGTACAACTCGCGCGGCATCGCGGTGGTCCGGGATCCGGGCCTGTTCCGGCACGAGATGCTCATCTACCAGAGCCTCCGCGAGAGCGGGTAGCTGACGACCCGGACCCGCGCGCTCTTCTGGGTGATGCCGGCGGAGGACGTCACGCAGCAACTGGCCGGGATCGATTCCCTCGGTGTGCGCAGCGGGTTCGGCGACGACCTGCTGAAGATCTGGGGCCTGAAGCTGGGATTGGACGGCGGGGTGGAGGGAGCCGCCCTCTGCGAGCCTTACGCCAACAACCCGAACTTCCGCGGCCATGCCTTCCTCGAGGTGGACGAGCTCACCCAGGTCGTGGAGCACGCGGTCTCACGAGGCTGGAGAGTCGGCTGCCACGCGGTCGGAGATTGCGCCGTGGTCACGCTGCTGGACGCCTACGAGCGGGTCGTGGCGCGGCATCCGAATCTTCCGCCGGGGGCGCTGGTGGTCGAGCACGCATTCCTGGCCAACCAGGAGCAGCGAGCACGTGCGGTTCGCCTGGGCGTGGCGGTGACCGTGCAGCATCCGCTTCTTTACTCGCTGGGGGGCAACCTCGTCCGCTACTGGGGCGCCGAGCGGACGCGCGAGGTCATGCCGGTCAGCGCCTGGCTCGACGATGGCGCCCTGGTGGCGGCCGGCAGCGACTGCAACGTCAGCTTTTTCGATCCTCTCCTATCCATCTGGGGCATGGTCACGAGAGAGACTCGGGTGGCGGGAGTGCAGGGTCCCGAGCACGCTATCGACGCCTACACGGCGGTGGAGCTGTACACCGCCGCCGGGGGGCGGCTGCTTGGGGAGTCGGACCACATCGGCACCTTGCAGGTCGGGCGTCATGCGGACATCGTCGGATTCAGGACTGACCTGACCACCTGTGCGGTGGACGCGATCCCGCAGCAAGCGCCTGCCTTCACCTTGCTCGGTGGAGAGCCGATCCACGATCCTGACCACCTCTTTCCCTAGTAGCCGGCTCCGTGTCTAGTGGTGGTGCACGTGGCCGGTCGCCTGCTTCGCCCTTTCAGCGGGCGAGGCGTTCATCGCCCGCAGCATCTCCGGCCCGCCCGTGACCAGGAACCGCCAGCCGAGCACCGCCGCCACCGCCAGGAATGCGATGTTCAGGAACGTGGTGTAGTTCCACTCCGGGCGGGTCTGGAAAACGGCGATGAAATGGTGCGCAGGCACCAAGCCCAGGACCTGGAAGAGGGTCCCCACGATGAGACCGGCCAGGACCATCGCGGCGTAGGAGACGCCCAGCAGGTAAAGGCTCATCCGGCCGCCGTAGTACTTCCGGTAGATGTTCAGGATCGGGACGATGATCAGGTCGCCGAAGACGAAGGCGATCACCCCGCCGAAGCTGATCCCGCCATTCCAGAGCACCACCGCCAGCGGCACATTGCCAACCGAGCAGACGAACGAAAGCAGGGAGATGACCGGGCCGATGATCGGGCCCCAGACCGCCCCCAGGGCTGGTTGGCTGGTCAGGAAGAGTGCCTGCCACCAGCTGTTGGGGACCCAGGCCGCGAGCGCTCCCGAGATCAGGAAACCGAGCAGCAGGTCCTGCCAGAGGCTGGCGATGTCCATGTAGAAGTAGTGGCTGATCGCGGTGAGCGCCCGCGGTGACAGGAGGCGGGTCAGGAAGGGCCCGCCGGTGATCGACATGTCCATCTCGCCGTGGCCCTCCATCCTGCCCCGCAGGCCCTTCTCGGCCTGGACTCGGGCCGCCTCGACCAGCCGCGCGCGGAGGGTGTACTTGAAGGCGATGGCGAGGATGGCGATCATCAGCAGCCCGCCGGCGAACTCGGCGGCCACGAACTGCCAGCCCAGCAGCACCAGGAGAACGAGGCCCAGCTCGAAGACCAGGTTGGTGCTGGCGAATTCGAAAAGGATGGCGTTGGCGAAGGTCGACCCCTTTCGGAAGAGCCCGCGGGCGACGGCGACCGCCGCGTAGGAGCAGCTGGAGCTGGCGGCGCCGGCGAGGGTCGCGAAGGCCACTCCTCGCAGGTCGTCTCGCCCGAGGGCTCTGACCACTGCTTGCCTGGATACCACCGACTGGACGACAGCGGAGATCAGGAAGCCCAGGGTCAGAGGCCAGAACACCTCCCAGAACATGAAGAAGGACATCTGGAGTGCCTGACCGATCGCCTGCAGGATGAACACCGACTAGCCCCGAACCAGGCGCTCTACCGCCCCGTTCAGCTCGCGGACCTTCTCGGTGCCGTCGCCGGCCCGGATGGCCTCGGTCACGCAGTGCTCGGTGTGGTCGGCGAGCAGGAGCAGGGCGACGCTCTCGAGGGCCGCCTTCACGGCGCTGACCTGGGTCAGGACGTCGATGCAGTAGCGATCCTCGTCGACCATCTTCTGAAGGCCGCGGACCTGACCCTCGATCCGCTTGAGGCGGTCCCGGACTTGCGGCTTGTCCCTCTCATATCCAGGCATGCTCCGCACTATACCCCTAGGGGGTACCAGTCTTCACGCGTCGGTCTTGTCCAGTTACTCGAGGTTGAGCACGTTTACCACCGATGTTCGGGCCGCCCACTGGGCTGGAAGGATCGCGCCCAAGATGGCGACCAGCACACCCGCCAGCGCTACCAGGATCAGCTGTGCCGGGTTGAGCGCGCTTGTGAAAGTGCCGCTCGACAAGGTGAAGCCGGCCAGGCGAGCCATGGCGTCGACCAGGTATCTGTACAGTCCGATGCCGGCCGGGATGCCCAGCAGCGCGCCGACCACACCCAGGACGGCAGCGGAAGTCATAACCATCGCCGAAACCTGGCCGGGCGTCATCCCTAACGCCTTCAGGATGGCGATGTCGCGCACACGTTCACGAGTGGTCAGGAGCAGCGCGTTGAAGACTCCAAGGCCGGCGATCGCGCCGAGGATCACCGCTAGCGCCGCCACCAAAGCGTCGAGGATGCCCTCGATGTCCAGGCCCGAAACTGCGCTCACCGGCTGTGCAAACAGGAAATCCGGCTGCCCGGCCGAGACCTGGCTGACGTAGGCGTCCACGTTCGTGCCGGGGCGGAGCTGAACCCAGTAGTCGGTGGGTAGAGCGTTAGGGACGGCGGCGGCGTAGGTAGACCAGTCCATCGTCAGCGTCCAGAAGCAGTAGCACGCGCCTACGAGGCGGAGCTGCACAGGCTTGCCCGCAACCTGCACATCGATCGCCTGTCCGACGCGCCAGTGGTATGGGTTGAAGACCACGCCAAGGACCGCCTCACCCGGTGCCGCAAGCCAGCGACCCTCGGCGAGTTGAAATCCCAGTTGCTGAGAGCTGCCTCTGAGTACGGTGCTCGAGACTGGATCCGGCTGGCCGGGCACCGCCACCTGGAGCTGGTGATCACCAACCACTAAGTTGGTTTGGGACTGTCGCTGCAGGAGGTCGATCGTGGCGGCGTCGGAGTACCCGCCGAACCTGCTGACGGTCACCTGGAAGTTGGGCGGAGCGAAGACGTCGTTGAACTTCAAGATCGCCGAGTACAGGCCGCTCGCAAACACGAGCGTCGCCACCCCGACGAGGATCGCGACGGCTGTCAGTCCGCCTCGAACCGGCCTGGCGAACGCATCGCCGGCGCCCAGCATCAGCTGGCCGGGAACCCCCCACCAGCGGAGGCGGCGCTTGGCATAGCGACCAGCGGGCGCGGTGCCGGTGGTAATGGCGGCGACGGCATTCATGCGCCCGGCTCGCCACGCGGGAAATGCCGTCGCGGCCGCGATGACACCGAGGCCGAGCGCCAGCGCGAGAAGGTCGACCACCGGTGCCAGCGGGGTGGGCGGGGGCAAGCTCATCGCGTCCGCGGCCTGATCCAGGAGCGGCTTGCTCGCGATTGCGCCGAGCGGTACACCGACAACGCCGGCCGCCAGCCCGGGCACCAGCATTTGGATCACGAACACCATCACGACCTGACGGGGGGTGAAACCGATCGCCTTCAAGATTCCGATCTCTCTGTAGCTGGCGAGGACCGATCCTGTGACGACGTTGGCAACGATGACCGCGACCGCGCCCAGCGCCAGCACCGCGAACGCCAGCAGGAAGGTAAGGATGAGCGAGTTGTTGAAGTTGTAGCTGTCTCGGAAGTCGAGATAGGACGCGTAGCCGGCCACAGAACCGGCCGGCGTTGCCGCCTCCAGAGCGTTCACGTCCCGACGTATGTCCGCCCGGGTCGCGGCTGAGCGAAAGCGGTAGGCCATCTGGAAATCGCGCGGCGCATCGGTGAGGATGAGACTCGACACCTGATCGCTCGAGACCCAGCCTCGATTCGAGCTCGGGTCGACGTCGACGGCTTCTCCGACCACATTGAGCAAAGGCTTGTCAGGCGTACCGAGGGCGCTGATCGGGTCGCCCAGCGAAATCTTGTTGCTGATGGCGAACGATCGCGTGACCACGATCTCGCCGGCTCTCTGGACCCAGCGGCCGCGGACAACCTCGACACGATCGAAATTGCCACCGGGGTTGTCGCGGCCGAGCAGCCGCAGAGCGAACTTAGCATTGCCCTTCTCGAAGGGGACCGCTGCAACAATCCAGGGTCCTGCGGATTCGGTGACGCCTGGCAGCGATGCTGTCGCAGCGACCTGGCTTTGCGTGACCTTTTGGGAATCGAAGTTCGCGACGATTTGGGGTCCAGCCAAGTCGGCGAAGGCCCGGTCGTAAGGGCTGCTCGTCTGCACGAGGAGAGTGCCTCCCATCGCTCCGACCGTGATCCCGAGTGCGGCGATGATGAAAACGACCAGCGTCTGGAGGCGGTGCCTCCGCACATCTGCGAGCGCCTTTGTCAGGACGGGCGTCATGGAGTGCCTGCCTCTTCTTGCCTGGGGGCTTGACTGTCGCCGGTCAGCTTTCCGTCGCGCAAATTGATCAGGCGGCGCGAATAGCGGCGCACGAGCTCGAGGTCATGGGTCGCGAGCAGGATGGTCTGGCCGGACTGGTTGAGTGCCACCAACAACTCCATGACTTGTTCGCCGGTGTGGCTGTCAAGCGCGCCGGTGGGCTCATCAGCGAGCAGGACGGCTGGACGGTTGACGAGTGCTCTGGCGATCGCCACCCGCTGGCGTTCGCCGCCGCTCAGCTTGGCTGGGTACTCACGGGCCTTCGTTACGATGCCCAACTCGTCCAGCAGCCCTAGGGCTCGCGCGCGGGAGGGTGCTTCTTGGGCTCCAGTGAGCTGCGCTGCGATCAGGACGTTGTCGAGGACGCTCAGGTTGTTCAGGAGGTGGAAGAACTGAAAGACGAAGCCGATGCGCGACCGTCGAAACCTCGCAAGGTCGGCTTCGCTGAGTTCTGAGAGGGCGCTTCCATCGACAGTTATGATTCCGGTAGTCGGCCGGTCGAGCCCCGCGACGAGGTTGAGGACCGTCGATTTTCCGCTGCCCGAGGGGCCCATGACGGCGACGAACTCGCCCTGGGCGACTTCGAGGTTGAGTTGATCGAGCACCGGACGGCTGGCGGGCCCGCCGTAGGATTTTGTGACCGCCCTGAGTTCGATCGCGGCTCGGATGATTGCCTATTGTCGGGCCTGAGAGATGGCGACCGGTCCGAGGCGAGAAACAAAATCCGTGACCCGCTCCTAGAGATCTCGGGGGACGCTGCTTCGGACGCGGGTTCAACTCCCCCCGGCTCCACCACCGCTTGCCCGTCAGGTTTGACTGTCCTCTACGCGCCGACCTAGCATGGAGCGACGGGATCGGATTTCAGCTTTGGCCCAGAGACCTGAGAGGGGGTTGACCTGATGTCGCAACTGTTTAAGGCGCGGCGGCTCTATTCACGGCTGGCGGCGCTGTCCGTCGCGGCACTGGCGGTCTTTCCGTCCGGCAGCGTCAGCGCGAACGGTTCCAACCAGCCGCTCACGTCGGCTCAATGTCTGGCGCGCGTAAACGACACGCCGAGCAAGCTCGTGGAGTGCGTGCGCACCGATGATCTCTGGAACCACATGCAGAACTTCGAGGCGATCGCCCAGGCGAATCCAAGCCCCGCAGACGGACATCCGTCGCGCAACTCGGGTGAGCCGGGCTACAAGGCGTCCGCAGACTACGTCGCGGCGGTCATGAAAAATGCTGGATACAACGTCACGATCCAGCAGTACACGTTCACCTATTACGCCTTCACCGGGATCCCGAGCTGGACGGAAACTTCACCCGTCTCCAGGACTTTCGCACTGACCACTGACTGGAACCCCGGACAAAGCCTTGGTTCAGCCAGCAACGCAACCCTTCAGCCGGCGGGCGGAATCATCATCCCGTCGCCCGGCGGCTCGTCGAGCGGGTGCAGCGCAAGCGACTTCACGGGCTTCGTGTCCGGCCGAATTGCTCTCATCCAGCGCGGGACGTGCTTCTTCGGCGTGAAGGTGCTGAATGCCCAGGCGGCGGGAGCGTCGGGCGTCGTCATCTTCAACGAGGGCAACACTCCAGCGCGAAGCGGCGTGTTCTCTGGGAGCCTGGTCGACGCCAACGGCAACCCCATCATTCCGACGATCCCGGTTGCCTTCACGTCCTTCGATATCGGCCAGACGCTTTACAACGCTTACAACGCTGGGACGCCGCCGGTGACGAGCCTGAGCATTCCGGCGATCACCAAGCCGAACGCTCCCGACTACAACGTGATCGCGGAATCTCCTGGCGGTGACCCGAACCACGTAGTGGTCGTCGATGCGCACCTCGATGCGATTTTCGGCGAGGGAATGCTCGACAACGCCTCCGGATCGGCGACCATCTTGGACATCGCCCAGGAGATGCAGCACGTCACGCCGACGAACAAGCTCCGATTCATCTGGTTCGGTGGCGAGGAGTTGGGGGAGCTGGGTTCCCACTACTACGTCAGCCACCTCAGCTCGAACGATTTGAGCCACATAGGCTATGACCTCGATGCCGACGTCACCGCCACGCCGAACTACGTCGTCGGAGTGCTCGACCCCGCGGGGCCGGACCTCTTCACTCGCACCGCTTCGGAGCAATTTCCGAATCGCGTGTACAAGGCTTCGACGGTCGCCGAGAGTGAGGCGACCGCCTACTTCGACTCCATCGGCCTGAACCATGAACCGTTCTCACCGGTGGGAACCGACGCCGAACAATTCAATCTCGCCGGAATTCCGGCCAGCGGTGTGCTGACAGGTCAAGACTGCTGTAAGACCGCGAACGACGTGAGCCTGTTCGGCGGCACCACCGGCAATTTCGAGGGCATCGGCATCTCCCCGAGCGGCTGTGTCGACAACCCGTTCCTGTGGTGCGACAACCTCAGCAACAACGATCCGAACGTACTGACGTTCATGTCGAGGGGATTCGCCGTCATGGTGGTCGACATGGCTTTTGACACGAAAGTGATGTCCGCCAGCAACAACACGGTCTTCAGCAAGAAGCTGCCGATCACGAGCGAGGTGGACCACCACTTCTTCGTCTCCTAAGGCTCGGCTGTAAGTGAGGGGCCGGGCCCGCGCCCGACCCCTCATACGCAGGCTTCGGGCGTGATCAGCTGACGACGATCGTGGTCGTGGTGTTCGCGGTCGAGCCGCCGGTGTCGGTCAGCCGAATGGTGACCGTATAGGTCCCATTCTTGAGGTAGTAGTGCGACCCGGAGACGGTGAACCCGCCGCCCGAGCGGGCAACGATGGTGCACGTCGCGCCTGGACATGCTGACGTGGTGCCGTCGCCCCAGCTGATCTGGCCGGTGTAGTCGGCGGCGGTCCCGCCCGGATCCGCGTCGGTGAGGGTGGCCACCGTGGCCGTGAAGCTGGTCTTGTGATGCTCGGTGAACTTGGCCGCGCCCGTGAGCGCAACCGCAGCGTCGGCCACGCTCGCGGAAGTCGCGGCGCTGGCCGTCGCTCCACCGGCGTCGCTGACCATGACCGTCACCGTATATGTGCCCTCTTCCGCATACGCGTGGCTGCCGCTGACGACGAAGCCGCCGCTCCCGTTGGCGGTGATCGTGACCGCCGAGCTCGTCTGGTCGCCCCAGTTGATGGTGGCGCTGTAGTCGGAAAGAGCCCCGTTCGGGTCGGCGTCCGTGAAGGAGCCGACCGTACCGTTGAAGCTTGCTCCCTCGGTGGCGCTGACCGGGGCTCCGACCGCGGAAAGCGCAGCGTCGGCCGCGCCCGCCGATCCCGTTGTGCTGGCGCCGGCGACCGCGTCGCTGACGGTGACCGCCAACGGGTAGGTTCCCTCTTCGGCGTAGGCGTGGCTGCCGCTGACCGCGAATCCACCGCTTCCGTTTGCCGAGATCGTGCCCGCTGAGGTGGTCTGGTCTCCCCAGGTGATGTTGGCGCTGTAGTCACCTGCAACCCCGTTCGGGTCGGCGTCTGTGAACGAGGCGACCACACCGCTGAATGTGGCGCCCTCGACTGCGCTGACCGGAGCCCCGGTCAGCGTGAGCGCCGCATCGACCACGCTCACGGTAGTCGTGCCGGCGGCCGTCGCATTGGTCGAATCCGTGATCGTGACCGTAACCGTGTAGCTGCCCTCCTCCGAGTACGCGTGGGTTCCGCTCACGGCGCTGCCCGCGATGGCGCCGGCCGTCACCTGGCCGTCCCCCCAATCGACGCTCGCGCTGAACGGCCCATATCCCCCTGAGAAGTGGGCCAGCACTGGCGAGGAGGTGGCCCCTTCGACTCCGGCGACAGCGGAGACCATCGCCAGCGCCAGGGGTCGCTGTACCTCGTAGACCCCCTGGTCGACAGCGGGTCCGTTGATCCTGGGCTGGCCGTCGAGGTCGGTCGACGGCAGCGACGGAGCGCCGTTGTTGCCGGCGTCGATCGCGGGAGAGGTCGATTGCAGGTGGTAATCGCCGGCGGCCGCGACCTGCGGATCGGCTGAGATGTTTCCGCTGCCGCCGACCGCCTGCGCGCAGCTCCCCTGCGTGGCGGGGCCGGCCGAGTTGAAAAGGTCGTTGTGGTCGAAGATCGGAGAGATCAAGGAGTACGTGGTATCGCACAGGACGGCGGGCTGCGCACTGCTCGCGGCGACGATGTTGTTGGACAGCTGGACCTGCGCGTCGAAGCCGCCCAGGAAAACGCTCGAGTCCGAACCCGAGTTGCCGGCGACGGTGTTGTTGACCAGAAGGGGACCTCGGTCGCCCGAAGGAATGCTGATGTAGAAGCCTCCTCCGCTTTGCGCCGACGTATTGCCGGTGACCAGGTTCTGGACGATGGTGGCGTCCGACTGGTTGACCATATAGACGCCCCCGCCCTGGATGCCGGCGGTGTTGTTGCTGATGGTGTTGTTCAGCAGCGTTGGCGTGCCGGACGCGAAGAGGTCGATGCCACCGCCGAAGTCGGAGCTGTTGTTGGTGATGGTGTTGTGAATGATCTGCGCGCTGGCCGCGCCCCTCACATAGATGCCGCCACCGCCATCCCCGCTGCACCCGGCCTGCTTGAAGTTGCCTGTGATCGTGTTGTCACGAATGACGGGTGATGCGAACGCCACGGAGATGCCCGTGCCGCTGCCACAGGCGGTGTTCGCGGTGATGACGTTGCCGACGATCGTCGGCGAGGCGCCACTGATGTGGACGCCGGCGCCCTCGTATGCGTAGGCGAACGGTGCGTTGCCGTGCTGGAGGGTGAACCCCTGGAGGACCGCCGCTGTGGTCTCGGCGTTGGAGAAGTTGACGACCGGCGCGACCCCTCCGCCGTCGATGATGGTCACACTCGGACCCTGAGCGCTCTGGACGGTGATCAGCTTGCCCTTGAAGCTGACGTTCTCGAAGTACGTGCCGGGCGCGACCAGGACCGTGTCACCGTTGCTGGAAGCGTCGATCGCGGCCTGGATGGTCGGATACGAGCCGGGCACATTCAGGACGTTCGCGGCGCTGACCGGTGTGGCGCCGATGGCGGCGATCGCAAGCAGGGCGCCCCCGGCAGCCGCCAGCGCTCGAAAGCGGCTCAGCAAGTCGTGCGGAAGGCTAGGGTGCCCAGCCCGTAAAGGCAATACTTTAAAGGCGCCACCTCGAGCTCGCCCACCTGACGCGGTCTTGGCGTGGCGATGCCGCTAGCGGCCTTGATGACGTCGACTGGGCCCCGCCGACGTACGCGCACGGTCCGGCGAGTCGACGAACCTCGCGTCCCTCCGAAGCGGCGCCCGAGTGGCCATTCGGAGTCTTGGTGTCCCTGGCCGGCCTCACGCGGTCGAAAAGCATTGTCTTCGGCCCGGGTCACCGTCTGGCGACAGGGCACCCCTTGGCCGGATTGCCAACCAAGCTCACGGCGGTGGCATTCACCCTTGACCCGCAGCTCGGCTCCATTGACACGCCGCACGGCAGGGTTGACTTCCTTCTCGTGGTTGGCATTACCACCGATGAGCTGGATCGGATGAAAGCAGCGACAACGGCAGCCATCCTGGAAGACCTGAACCACTCCCTTGCGCTCGTCAGTGATCCCGGCCGAGCACCAGCTTAGTTACCAAGGTGCCGGCCCTTACTCGAGGTTGCCCTTCAACTCCGGGCCGCTCGGGGGCAGACTCAGACCGGCAGCGTGACCTGCAGCCGGAACAGGTTGCGGAACCAGCCCAGTGGCCGGCGGCGGCGAACCCGGGCCGTGGTCGACACCCATTGGCCCGGCGAACCGTCGGACGGTCTCGGCGGTGGCTCTGCCGCGAGGACCTCGGCGCAGAGCTGCACGCAGTCGCTGCAGATGAAGACGCCCGGACCGGCCACCAGCTTTCGAACCTGGTCCTGAGTCTTTCCGCAAAACGAGCAGCGACCCAATTGCCTTTTCGCCATGGCCCGAAGCATAGGCGCACGATGAGGTGTCCTAACGCTTCGCTTTCAGAGGGCGCAATACCGTCGGGTTCATTGGACTCGCGTCCGTTAATTGGATCGGAACCAGTCGAGCGTCAGCGAGATCGCCCGCTCGTGAGGCGTCCGCCTGCCCCCGAACGCGTGGGAGAACTTGCTGTGATCAACCACCCAGGGGTGCTCCCTTTGATAGGCCGTCTCACTGACAGCTGCCATCGCCGGGTTGAAGAGGGCGAGCAGAGCGACCGCCAGCTTTGGCACCGGCCGAAGGGTTATGGGCACCTGAAGCTTCGCGAAGACCATTTCGAGGAATCGCCGCGTGGTAACCGTCTCCGCGCTTGGGACATGCCAGACCTCACCGAGTGCTTCGTCGTGCTCGGCCAGAGTCGCCAGGCCCGATGCGAAATCGTCAATGAACGTATACGTATGCGGCACGTCCAGAGCACCCAACACCTGCGCTCCTTTGCCGGCCAGCGCTCGCGCGAAGATGCTGTCGCCCGCTGTCGATTGACGTGCATACGGACCATAGAAATCCGACGCGCGGCCGATCGTAGCTCGGACCTTGCCCGCAGCGTGGGCGTTCATGAGCGTGTTTGCGACATCGGCCCGAGCCCGCGTGTTCGGTCCGATTGGGCGGTAGGGGAGATCTTCAGTTATGGGACCGTCGACAAGCCCATACGCGTATAGGTTGTCCCCGTAAACCAGCTTCGCATTGGCTGAGGACGTGCCTTCGATGATGCCGTTCATGAGCGGGGGCAGGAACTGAGCCCAACGGCCGTACGCCCCTGTGGCACAGTGGTACACCACGGTCGCGCCCTCGCAGACAGTCCGTGATGCCGCAATGTCGGTTGCATCCGCCGCCACCACCTCCGCACCTTGCGGGGCAGGCGCCTTGCCGCTCCGATTGACGATGCGCACCTGCTTACCTTCAGCGGCGAGGCGGCGGGCGACTGCAAGGCCCAGTGGCCTGGTTCCGAAGACCACGTTCTCTGGCATGGGCTCGACCAAGTCTATGGCCGAGCCGGTATGAGATTGGGAGAGGCGGCAGGACGGTCGAAGACATGGCCCCGCGACACAGCTCCACCCCGCCGACCGTCCTCCAGGGTGCTCCCATGAAGCGAATTAACCTATGCAGCATGCACCCTCGCGATAGTTCCAGGCTCAATTCCGGCCGAGCTAAATCCCCTGGCTATCAACCAGACCGCCATGACAATCTCCTGCGTCGCTATCGGCAGAATCAGGATCGTGTACGAGGTCACGGGGTTGCGGCTGAACAGGGCCGAGAGGCAGGCCACGAGCATCAGGAGCTCGCTCGCGATGCCCCAGCCAGATAGCCAGCGCGGAAGCAAGCGTGACCGGAAGAAGGCGTAGTAGTACATGAGGGCGCCCACTGCAAAGGCGAAGACGCCTGCCAGGATGGCCTCCTGCCTCACACCAAGCATGGCATCGCCAATAGCTTGCAACCACACGCGGTCGGCGCCGGCTGCTTGCGTGAACTGCTGAGCGACTTTAAGCAGCGAGAGCATGCTCAGTGCACCCAACGTGTACATGACGGCTTCGATGGTTCTGAAAATGACTGCGCCGAGGGCAAGGGTGCCGCTCCATCTCTTCAAAACTGGATAAAGCGAGATGGCGATGCCGGCGCTCGTGCCGGCGGCGATCAGCTCCAGGAGCCCGCCTCCGGATACTCGGGTCATGTTCTCCGAGATCCGGGTGAGGTAATCCGTTCCTGTCAGCGCAGGTTCAATTGCCGTACCTAGCAGGCTGGCGGCAGTCGCGGCTATAAACAGCAGCCCCGCCGCGAGGGCCGTTTTTCGATTCGCGTCCATCGTTCTCACTCCCCCTCGATTCATGTGGTGGGCTGACCCGAGAAACCTTGGTGTACGCCGTACACTCCTGCACCAGGATAGGTGTACGGCGTACGCTTGTCAAGTGGAGATCGGTTTGAGTGATCCGGGCCAGACGGCGCAGCTGAGCGAGGTTTCGCGACGGGTCCGCCTGACAAGGCAGCGCGTGCTGCGCGCCGCCGTAGAACTCGCCGATCAGATCGGAATCGACGCACTCACCATGCGCAGGCTCGCCGAGGAGCTCGGAGTGGTCCCGATGGCCATCTACAAGCACGTCACCAACAAGGAGGAACTCCTCGACGGCATGGTCGACGTCGTCGTTGGCGAGATCGACCCGCCGCTCAGCGATACGGACTGGAAGAGCGCGGTCCGGCAGCGGATCCTCTCGGCGAGGCAATCGCTACTGCATCACCCATGGGCCCCAGGCGTGATCGAGTCGCGGGCGAACCCCTCACCGGTGTTACTGGCCTACATCGACTCGATGATCGGAATGTTTCGGGCCGGCGGCTTCTCGGCCGACCTCACCCACCATGTGCTGCACACGATGGGAAGCCGTCTATTCGGCTTCACTCAGGAGGTGTTCGACGACTCGCCGAGTCTCGATCCAGCAAGCACGGCGATGCTGGTCCGTGAGATGGAAGGCAGGTATCCGCACATTGCAGAGATGGTTGGGACCGTCTATCACGATCAAGCGTCGGTGCTGGGAGGCGGCTGCGATGATCAGTTCGAGTTCGAGTTTGCGCTGGACTTGTTGCTCAGTGGTCTAGAAAGACTCCGCCAGCACCAGTCGGCTTCCGGCGGCGCGACGCTTGCCTGATTTGGGCTCGCTCAATCTTCTCGAGCGCCCGCCTCCCGATAAGCGCCCCTCGACCGGACGCCGGCCGGGCGCGCAAGGGCAGCCTGGCCGCGCATCTCGTCCAGGCGCACCAGGGCGATCCCAGCGACCACCAGCCCGCCCCCGGCCAGCTGCACCAGCTCCAGGCGCTGGCCGAGGAGCAGCCAGGCGAAGGCGACCGCGAAGAGCACCTCGGTCAAACCCACGAACGAGGCCAGCTTGGCGCCCAGCAGGCGGACCCCGACGATCCCGGTCACGTAGGCGAGCACGGCGGCCACCAGGGAGAGGCCGAGCACCGGGACCAGCCACGACACGTGGCGATCCAGCAGCTCTACATCTGCGCTGGAGGCGTGCACCGGCAGCGCACCGGCCGCCGCCGCCACGCCGAGGACCACGGCGCCCACGGCGAGCCCGCCCCAGGCCATGAACAGCGGCGGGGTGGAGTCGTCCGCCTCGGCGGTCAGGACGAAGTAGAGGGCCAGGCCGACCGAGGCGCCCATCGCCCACAGGAGGCCGACCAGGTCCAGGTGCTGGGACCCGGCCAGGTTCAGCACCAGGACCAGTCCGCTGAGTGCGATGGCGCCGCCGCCGGCGGTGAGCCGGCGCGGACGATGGCCGTGCCGGGCCCAACCCCAAGCCACGACCAGCAGGATCCCCGAGTACTCGACCAGCAGCGCGACCGCCACCGACAGGTGCGAGACCGCGTTGAAGAAGCAGAGCTGGGCGCCCGCGACGGCCAGCACGCCATAGATCAAGAGCGTGCGCGCCGACGCCCGGGTGAGCCGATGGGAGCGGAGCTGCAGCAGGGCCGGCGGCGTCAGGAGCAGGGCGGCGATGACCACGCGGGCGGTGACCGCGGCGGCCGGCGTCCAGCCGCCGGCGATCAGGCTGGCCGCGAAAGACCCCGAGGTCCCGAAGGCCGCGCAGGAGAGCAGCGCGAGCACCAGGCCGAGATTGCTGAAAGATCGCTGCACGGCCTGCGCCTCGTAATGACCAACGGGTGATACGCTGGTTACAGATTACGACAGGTTGGTGTAAGGAGTCAAGGCCATTTTCAGTCATGACACGGAGGTGGCGTTGCAGGCGGCCGCTGCCCTCGTGAACACCCAGGAGCGAGCGGGCGACCGGCTGGCCGATCTCGCCGGCCTGGACCGGTTCGTGGAGGAGTGGGCCTGGACCGGCAGCCGCCGGCGGGACCTGACGGAGCTGGACGAGGTGCGCGCGCTGCGGCCGCGCCTGCGCAGGTTATGGCAGCTCGACGAGGACGGTGTGGTCGCGGAGGTCAACGCCATCCTGCGGGACGCGCACGCGCTCCCCCAGCTGGTGCGCCACGACGGTGAGGACTACCACCTGCACGCCACAAATCCAGAGGTCGCGCTGGCTGACCGGATGGCGGTCGAGGCGGCCATGGCGTTCATCGACGTGGTCCGCCTGAAGCAGATCGACCGGCTACGCGTCTGCGGCGCGGAGGACTGCGACGACGTCTTGGTCGATCTCTCCAAGAACCGCTCCCGCCTCTACTGCAGCGCGACCTGCTCCAGCCGCGTGAACGTGGCCGCCTTCCGGGCCCGCCGCCGCTGACGGTGCTGACGCCGCCGGCGGCGCGATGCCACGCCGGCGCTCGACCAGAGACCTGGATGAGCTACTGCGGCGGTGGCCGCAACCGGCCATCCAGAACCCGCTTTCGCCCGGCGCTCGTGAGACCTGTGGTCAGCGGTCCTTCTGGGTGAACTGGAGCTGGTAGCCGTCCGAGGACTCCGGCTTGGTCCAGACGCTGGTGGAACCGGTCGCAGCCAGATAGGACGGCGGTCCCGTGAGCTCTATGCCGCCGGCTTTGATCTCCTCAATCGTGGCGTTGAGGTCGTCCACCTCGACTGCGATGTGTTCGATGCCTGCCTGGCCCTCGCCCTTGAGCCGCTCGCGGTTGGCCTCGGGCTCGTCCACCTGTAATCAGCTCGACCTTACCAGCTTCCCATCTTGCTGGGTTCCTGTATCATCGTGCCATGACCGTGAAGGTCACCGTCGAGCTTGACGAGAGAGTGCGCCGAGCCCTGAAGCAGGCCGCCGTCAACGCCGGTAGACCTGAGAAGGAGATACACGAGCAGGCCCTGCGCAGTTACCTCCGTCTGGACATCATTGACCGGCTCGGCAAGACGGTCGGCAGCCTTTCTGAGCAGGAGGCCACCCGGATCGCCAACGAAGAGGTCCACGCCGTGCGACAGGAGCGGAAGGTGCGTAGCCGGCGCTAGCCGGCCATGATCATCGTCGTCCCGGACACGACGGTCCTGGTCTCGGCGGCGATTTCGCGCCAGGGGAACCCGTTCCGGCTGCTCCGGGCGTGGCAGGAGGGCGAACTGAGCCTCGTCGTCTGCCCGCACCTCCTCGACGAGCTGACGGACGTCCTCCATCGCGACAGGCTTCGGCGCTTCATCTCGCGGCAGGAGGCAGCCGACTTCGTGGACTACCTCCGAGGAACCGCTGATTTGCGGTCCGATCCACGCCTGGTTATCGGACTGGTTCCAGAGGATCCTGACGACGGCTATCTTGTCGCCCTCGCTCGAGAGGCGGGCGTCGACTACCTCGTCTCCGGTGATGATCATTTGCTCCGGCTGCCTTCGCCGCGACCGCCCGTCGTTACGCCTGCTCGGCTTGTCGCCAAACTCGATCAGCTACGCAAAGCCGGAGCGCTCGGTCAGTAAATCCGGAGCTCACAATCGGCGCGGTTCCGCTGACAGCAGTTCATCGGGAAGACGGCGGCATGGCGCGCGACCTGGACCTGGTGCTGGCCGTGGCGGGTCATCCTCACCCCCCGCAGCCAAGTGGCCGGAAAACTGCCTCTTGACAAAACCCGCCGCCCTCACTAGGTTTGCGACATGCGTTCGACATTGTCGAACACAAGTCAGACAATAGGGGGAATTGCTCATGTACTCAGTCACTCAGCGAGCACTGGCAGAGGTGCTTGGAACCGCAGCCCTGGTCCTGGTCGGCCCGGGGTCGGTGATCGCCACCCTGACGCTGGCCGGCACGGCCACGCCGGCGGTCACCGAGGCCGACCTGCTGGGGATCAGCTTCGCCTTCGGGTTCATCATCACGGCCCTCGTGTACGCGCTGGGCGGGGTGTCGGGTTGCCACATCAACCCGGCCGTCACCTTCGCCCTGGCCGTGACTAAGCGCTTCCCGTGGAAGGACGTCCCCGTCTACTGGCTGTCCCAGTACGTGGGAGCCGTGATCGGCGCCTTCGGCATCTGGGTCGTGTTCGGGCACAACGCGGTCGCGTTCGGGATGGGCCAGACCCACTTCGCGGCCAATGCCGCCACCTCTTACTACGTGCAGGCGGCCGTGGCCGAGTTCCTGGGCACCGGCCTGCTCCTGCTGGCGATCATGGGGATCGTCGACTCCAAAGCGCCGAACCAGCTCGCCGGCCTCGTCATCGGCGGTGCGGTGGTCGGCATCATCCTGATCTTCGGCCCCGTCACGGGCGCCTCCCTGAACCCCGCGCGCGCTTTCGGCCCGGAACTGGTCCAGGCGATCGCGGGCGGCGCCACCTTCTGGACGCAGTACCTTCCGGTCTACCTGATCCCCGGGCTGCTGGGTGCCGCGGGGGCGACGTTCGCCTACGACTTCCTGGCCAAGCCGCGCCTCGTCGAGCGGCCGATCCAGAAGGCCATCCACCACGAGGACGCCGTAACCGCGGCGGCCAGCTGAGAGGAGACGAAGCATGGCAATCCAAACCAAGCCGCGGAAGTTCCTCAACGACCCCGCTGAAGTGGTCAAGGAGTCGCTGGCCGGCCTGGCGGCCGCCCACGGCGACCTCCTCCGCTACGATCGGGGGGCCCAGATCGTAGTCCGCAAGGACGCGCCCCGCGCCGGCAAGGTCGGCCTGGTCTCGGGCGGCGGGTCGGGCCACGAGCCGCTGCACGGCGGGTTCGTCGGGCTGGGCATGCTCGACGCTGCCTGCCCGGGCGAGGTCTTCACCTCACCGGTCCCGGACCAGATGCTGGCCGCCACCAAGGCGGTGAACGGCGGCGCCGGGGTCGTCCACATCGTCAAGAACTACACCGGCGACGTGCTCAACTTCAAGATGGCGGCCGAGGACGCCGCCGACGACGGCATCAAGGTGGTGTCGGTCGTCATCGATGACGACGTCGCGGTCCAGGACTCGCTCTACACAGCGGGCCGCCGCGGCGTGGGCGCCACCGTGCTGGCAGAGAAGATCGCCGGCGCGGCCGCCGAGCAGGGGGCCGGCCTGGACAAGGTGGCGGATACCGTCAAGCGCGTCAACGAGCGCGCCCGCTCCTTCGGCGTGGCGCTGTCGTCGTGCACCCCGCCTGCCTCTGGCAAGCCGATCTTCGAGCTGCCAGAGGGCGAGATCGAGCTGGGCATCGGGATCCACGGGGAGCCCGGGCGGCGCCGCGCGACACTGGCCAGCGCCTCCGAGGTCGTGGAGGTGATGACCGAGGCGGTGCTTTCGGACCTCAAGCCGGCGCCCGGCAGCAGGGTGCTGGTCTTCGTCAACGGCATGGGCGGCACCCCGGCGCTGGAGCTCTACCTGCTCTACGGCGAGGTCGACCGCCGGCTGCGGGCAGCCGGCCTCGAGCCCATCCGCAACCTGGTCGGCAGCTACATCACGTCTCTGGAGATGGCGGGCGCCTCGCTCACCGTGCTGCAGCTCGACGATGAGCTGACCGCTCTCTGGGACGCCCCGGTGCACACCGCGGCGCTGCGCTGGGGGGTCTGACTTAGCCTTGATCGTCGAAAAGGGCATGGACGCCGCGACCGTCACGACCTGGATGCGCGAGATCGATTCGGCGGTCCGCGAAGCGCGCGACCACCTGGTCCAGCTCGACGCGGCGATCGGGGACGGCGACCACGGAACCAACATGACGCGAGGGTTTGCCGCGGTTGTGCAGGCCCTCGACGGGGAGTCGGAGGCGCCGCCGGGGCGCCTCCTCATCCTGGCCGGGCGGACGCTGGTCTCCTCGGTGGGAGGCGCCAGCGGTCCGCTGTGGGGCTCGGCGCTGCGCGGCGGGGGTCGCGTCCTGGGTGACCAGCCGACCTTCGAGGGCGAGCAGCTGGTGGAGGTGCTGGGCGCGGCACTGGACTCGGTCAAAGACCTGGGCGCGGCGGTGGTGGGCGACAAGACCATGGTCGACGCGCTGGAGCCGGCCGTGGCCACGCTGCGCGCCCGGCTCGGCGACGGGGCGACGCTCCTTATCGCCCTCGAGGAGGCCGCGCTGGCCGCGGAAGAGGGCATGCGGGCGACGATTCCGCTGCAGGCCCGCAAGGGCCGCGCCTCCTACCTCGGCGAGCGCTCGATCGGGCACCAGGACCCGGGCGCGACCTCCACTGCCCTCATCATCCGGGCGCTGCAGCGAGCGGCTACGGCGAGCTCGAGATGAGCGAGCGAGCCCTGACCGGGTTCGCTGCCTCGCCGGGCCTCGCCGCCGGCCCCGCCGTGCTGCTGGGGGTGGCGGCGGCGGCTGAGCGCGAGCTGGCTGCTGGGGACCGGCCGGCCGAGCTCGAGCGCGCCCGCGAGGCCTTGCGGCTGGCGGCCGCGGACGTGCAGCAGATCGCTTCGCGGCTGCGCGCGGAGGGCCGGACGTCTGAGGCGGAGATCATCGAGACCGGCGTCCTGATCGCCTGCGACCCGACCCTCGACCTTGAGGTCGCTCGCCTGGTGCTGGATGCGGGTAGTGCCGCCGCGGTGGCGCTGCGCGAAGCCACGGATGCCGCCGCCGCTCGCCTGGCGGATTTGCCCGACCCCGTGCTGGCGGAGCGGGCGGAGGACGTGCGCAGTCTGGGCCGGCGAGCGGCCGCGCACCTGCTGGGCCAGGGCGGAACTCAGGGGGGCGGGGTGCTGGTGGCCGACGGCCTGGGTCCTGCCGACGTCGCGGAGCTGGGCCCCGACGTCCGGGGCATCGCCCTGGCGGGCGGCGGGGTGACCGCCCACGCCGCCATCGTCGCCCGCTCTCTGGGCCTGCCCATGGTGGTCGGCCTCGGCCCTGAGCTGCTCCAGGTGTCCATGGGCGAAACCGTGATCGTGGACGGGGACCGCGGCCGGCTGGTGCGCTTCCCGGGCCAGTCGCGGGTCGCGGCCGCAGAGAGCGACACGGAAGGTCGCGCCCGCGCGCGCGCCCGCGCGATCGCGGGCCGGGACCGGCCGGCCGCGACCCGCGACGGCCGCCGGATCCGTGTTCTGGTGAACGCCGCCAGCGCGGGCGAGGTCCGGGAAGGGCTGGCGCAAGGCGCGGAGGGCGTGGGTCTGCTGCGCACCGAGCTGAGCTTCCTGGACGCGCGTGCCTGGCCGGCGGCGGCGCAGCACGTCCGCTTCCTCGAGCCCTTGCTGTCTCAGCTGGGCGGCCGGGTCGCGACAGTGCGCCTGCTCGACTTCGGCGGCGACAAGACGCCGCCCTTCCTGGCGGGCGCGAAGGAGCGCGGCATCGAGCTCATGTTGGGGGCGCCGGCCGCGCTCCGGGCCCAGCTCGAGGCCATCGTGGAGGCGGGCGCCGGCACCCAGCTGCGGATCCTGGTCCCCATGATCACCACGCTGGAGCAGGTGCGTGCGGTGCGCCGGGTGCTCAATGCGGTGGTTGGGGACGGGCGGGTGCCGGCGCTGGGCGCCATGATCGAGACGCCCCAGGCGGCGCGCCAGGCGCACGAGCTGGTCCCGGCGCTGGACTTCATCAGCCTCGGCACCAACGACCTCACGCAGTTGGCGCTCGGCCTCGACCGGGAGCGATCGGGCGCCTCGCCCGTGACGCATCCGACCGTACTGCGCCTGATCGACGCGGCCTCCAGCGCAGGCAACAGCGCAGAGATCCCGGTCGAGGTCTGCGGCGAGGCGGCTTCGGATCCGCTGGTGATCCCGCTGCTGGTGGGCCTGGGTGCCAACGAGCTGAGCGTCGGGGCGGCCCGGGTGGGGCAGGTGCGGGAGCTGGTCCGGGGGCTGGACGCGGGCGCCTGCCGGGAGCTGGCCGAGCGCTCGCTACTCGACCAGCCCGCTCACGCAGGCCGCGAGGGCGTCTAGGGCTGCGTCCGCGTCATCGCCGTCGGCGGACAGGGTGAGCACCGTGCCGCCCTTGGCCCCCAGCGCCAGGACCCCCAGGATGCTCTTGGCGTCGGCGGCCTTTCCATTGGCGCCCACGCTCAGCTGGGAGCGGAACTGATGCGCGGTCTTGACGAACAGTCCGGCGGGACGCGCGTGGAGCGCGACGTCGGCCGGCAGCGCGACGCGAAGCTCAGAGCTTGCGCGCACCGCGAGCCTCCTCTCCGGCGCGTGCCACGTCCTCCAGGGATAGGCCTGCCGCGGACACCACGGCCGCGGCGATCGCACCTTCCACGAAGGGCGCGTCGATGAGTCGAACCCGGCCGTTGAAGCGGTCTCGCACGACGTCCTTGACGGTCAGCACGGCGCTGCCCAAGTCGGCGAGGACGACCACGCCCGCACCCGAATCGGCGCGCGCGATGGCGTCGCCGACGGTGCTGCCGCTCGTGCCCAGAGTGCCTTCGGGGCCGCCGCCGGCGGGCTCGATGCGGACCTCGGGCCCGGCCACCTGGGAGGCCAGGTCGGCCAGCCCTTGGGCCAGCTCTCGGCTGTGCGACACCAAAACGATCCCGACCAACGTTGTCACTCCCACACCTTGTTCCAGGGTTGGCAGCAGTCTACACTATCGATCGGGATTCAGCAATGTCGAATAAATCAATCCAATCCATCGACCGCGCCGCCGCCATCCTGAAGGCTTTGGGCAGCGGCCCCCGACGGCTGGGAGTCAGCGAGCTTTCCGAGCGGTTGGGGCTGGCCCGGCCCACTGTGCACGGGCTGCTGCAGACGCTTCAGGCCCATGGATTCGTGGAGCAGGACCGCAACTCGGACAAGTACCAACTGGGTCCGGGGCTGCTCCAGCTCGGGTACTCGTACCTCGACCTGAACGAGCTGCGCACGCGCTCGCTGGGCTACGCCGACCGGCTCGCCTCGCGGACCGGGGCGGCGGTGCGAGTGGGCGTGATGCATGGGGCGAGCGTGGTTGTCGTGCACCACGTCTTCCGGCCTGACTCGGCGTTCGGCGTGCCCGAGGTCGGGCTCCAGCTCCCACTCCACGCCAGCGCGCTGGGCAAGGCCATCCTGGCCTTCTCGCCGGTTCAGGTGGTGGAGGACCTGTTGTCGGACGAGCCGCTGGCACGCCTGACCAAGCGCACCCTCGACGCCGCCGGCCTGCGCCGCGAGCTGGGCAGCATCCGCGACCAGGGCGTGGCCATCGAGCGCGACGAGGCGGTGCTCGGCGAGTCCAGTGCGGCGGCGCCGATTTTCGACCACGCGGGCCACGCGGTGGGGGCGATCGGGGTGGTTGACGCGTCGGACCGGCTTTACCCGCGCGCGCTGGCCAAGGGTGTTGCGGCCGCCGTGGGCGAGGCGGCGCGAGGAGTTTCGCGGGAGTTGGGCGCGGCGCGCTGGCCCTACGCGGCCGAGGCGTAGTCCAATGGCCGTAGCCGTGCGCAAATGGGTCTACCGATTCGACGAGGGCTCCGCCGAGATGCGCGACCTGCTGGGGGGCAAGGGAGCGGGGGTGGCCGAGATGGCGCGGGCGGGGATTCCGGTGCCGCCCGGCTTCACGATCACCACCGAGGCCTGCAAGGCCTATTACGCCAACGGCGCGGAGTCCCTGCCTGAGGGTCTGTGGGAGCAGGTGGTGGCGGGCGTGCGCGAGGTCGAGGCTTCGCTGGGGCGCGAGTTCGGCGGTGCAGGGTCGCCGCTGCTGGTCAGCGTCCGCTCGGGCGCGCAGGTCTCGATGCCGGGGATGATGGACACGATCCTCAACCTGGGTCTCAACGAGGAGACGGTGGCCGGGCTGGAGGCTCAGGCAGGCGACCGCCGGTTCGCGCTCGACGCCTACCGCCGGTTGATCCAGATGTTCGCGAAGACGGTCCGGGGGGTCGCAAGCGAGAAGTTCGAGGACGAGCTGGAGGTGGCCCGCCGGCGAGTGGGGGTGAATACCGACGCTGAGCTATCGGCGGCGAACCTGGAGGTGGTGGTTCGGCGCTTCCTCGAGATCTACTCGGCCGAGGCGGGCGAGGAGTTCCCGCGCGACGTGGCAGACCAGCTGCGGCTGGCCGTGGAGGCGGTGTTCGGTTCCTGGCAGAGCGAGCGCGCGATCGCCTACCGCCGGCACGAGGGGATCCCGGACGACCTGGGCACGGCGGTGAACGTGCAGGCGATGGTGTTCGGGAACCTGGGCGAGACCTCGGGCACGGGCGTGGCTTTCACCCGCAACCCGAACACCGGCGCGCGCGAGGTGTACGGCGATTACCTGGCCAACGCGCAGGGCGAGGACGTGGTGGCCGGCATCCGCGCCACCCAGCCGATCTCGGCCCTGCGTGACTCGCACCCGGAGACCTACGAAGAGCTAATCGGCTACGCCAACCGCCTGGAATCCCATTACCGGGACGTGCAGGACGTCGAGTTCACGGTCGAGCGCGGGCGGTTGTGGATGTTGCAGACGAGGACCGCCAAGCGCACCGGCGAAGCGGCCGTGAACACGGCGGTCGACATGGTGCAGGAGGGCCTGATTACCCGCGAGGAGGCGGTGCTGAGGGTCGAGCCTCGGCAGCTGGAGCAGGTGCTGCATCCGCGCATCGACCCGTCCGCTCGCGCGGAGGTGCTTGCCCAGGGAGTCCCGGCCGCGCCCGGCGCTGCCACCGGCCTGGCGGTCTTCGATCCGGACACCGCCGCGGAGTGGGGCCGCGAGGGGCGGCCAGTCATCCTGGTCCGGGTCGCGACCAGCCCCGATGACGTCCACGGCATGATCCAGGCGCTTGGGATCCTGACCTCGACCGGCGGCACGCTGTCGCATGCGGCGGTGGTGGCGCGCGGCATGGGCAAGCCCTGCATCGTGGGCGCCTCCGGGGTGCGGGTCAGCGTCGTTGGGAAGCAGCTCACCGCCGGGGGGCGCGTCATCCGCGAGGGCGAGGAGCTCACGATCGACGGCTCGACCGGGGCCGTCTACGCGGGCGCGGTGCCCACGGTGGCCCCGTCGCAGTCGCCGCGGCTGCAGACGTTGCTCGAATGGGCAGATGCGGTGCGCCGCCTGGAGGTATGGGCGAACGCGGACTACCCGCGCGACGCCGACAAGGCGCTCGCCAACGGGGCCGAGGGCGTGGGGCTGTGCCGGACCGAGCACATGTTCATGGAGGAGGACCGCCTGCCGATCGTGCGGGCGATGATCCTGGCCGCTTCGACGGAGGAGCGCGAGAGGGAACTGGCGCGCCTGTTGCCCATCCAGCGCGAGGATTTCACCGGCATCCTGCGCACGATGGCGGGGCGCCCGGTGGTGATCCGCCTGATCGATCCGCCGCTCCACGAATTCCTGCCCGAGCACGGAGAGCTGGTGGCGCAGGTCGCCACGCTGCGCGCGACCGGCGAGGACGCCGCCGGTCTCGAGGAACTGGAACTCATGCTGGGGCGCGTCGAGGAGCTGCGCGAAGCCAATCCGATGATGGGGCTGCGCGGCTGCCGGCTCGGGATCCTGTTCCCGGAGATCACGCGCATGCAGGTGCGCGCGATCATGGAAGCGGCCTCCGACCTCTGCGGTGCGGGCGTGGATGCGCGGCCCGAGATCATGGTGCCGCTGGTGGGCACGATTGGCGAGATGGCCCTTCAGCGGCGGGAGATCGAAGGTGTGGTGTCCGCGGTGCGCGCGGAACGCGATGTGGTGGTGCCGGTGCGGATCGGGACCATGATCGAGGTGCCCCGCGCGGCTCTGGCGGCCGCCGAGATTGCGCGAGAGGCCGAGTTCTTCAGCTTTGGCACCAACGACCTGTCACAGATGACGTTTGCGTACTCGCGCGACGATGCCGAGGCGAAGTTCGTCACCAAGTACATGGAGATGGGGATCCTGCCCAACAACCCGTTCGAGACGCTCGATCCGCTGGTCGTGCGGCTGATGGGCATCGCGGTCGAGGAGGGCCGGCAGGTGCGGGCCGATCTCAAGGTCGGGATCTGCGGGGAGCACGGGGGCGATCCGGCGTCGATCGGGCGCTGCCACCAGCTCGGGCTCGACTACGTGTCGTGCAGCCCTTTTCGGGTACCGGTAGCGAGATTGGCCGCGGCGCATGCGGCCCTGCGAGCTGCTGGGATGAACGCAGGCACATAAGGACACCAAGGGCTGGCTGGGGAGAGAGTGGTGCGCCTGGAGGGAATCGAACCCCCTGCCTTGCGGTCCGGAGTTCAGGGATGTCAGCTTCGGCTTGACAGTTTCGTATTCGCTGAGTGCCGTTGAGCACTGCGGTTTCCCGGGGCGTACCGCTCCAACTGTAGTAAGAACTGTAGTAAGGGACGCCGCCGCCGCCGCCGCGCTGAATGCCTCATGCGCGACCCACTTGGCCTAGCGCGTGGCCGCGGACGACGAGCGGGTTGCCGTGGATAAGGGAGAAGTCAGCTCGAGCTGTCGAAAGCGTGGCTATCGGCAGTGTCGGACGAATTGCTCCTCAACGGATGATCTACCGTCAGGCCCTCGTGGTGCGGTCAATCAGACAACACCCCGCCTCAACCACGGTAGCGTCCGCCGGACGCGAGGACTCAGGCCCTACCGCGTGCGAGGTGAAGTTCAGCCGCCATGATGATCAGATCCACGCAGTGAGAGCGCAGCAATGTCGTGGAATCCAAAGTGACGTGATACAGGTTTGGGTCATTCCATCTGCGCCTGTAGAAATACCGCCAGTAGCGTTCTCGCATACGATCGGTAGCTTCGAGCTGCTGCCTTGCAGCATCGGCACTGATTCCGAAATGCGTAGCCGCAGCCCGCACGCGAGCCTCCCGTGGGCCGTCTAGCCTTACGTGGAGCACGTCATCGCGGCCCGAGAGGACCAAGGCGGCAGCGCGGCCCAAAATCACAGCGCCGTTTGTGGCTGCGTCCTTGATCACCCGCTCAGTCGAGACAAGGAATTCGTCTCTGATCGAGACCTCGGGTACGTCCGCGGACTCGCCCCAAGAAGGAGGGAACGGCCCGCCCCTACTCAGCCATCCGAACAGACCACCGACCAGTACCTCGTCGCGCGCCTCAGCCTCTTCAATCGGAACCTGCAACTCCGTCGCGACTTGGACCGGGATCAGACGGTCGAGCAACGGCCATCCGATTAGTTGCGCGACCTGTTGACTGATTTCGCTTCCATCCGCGCCGTAAGTCGCAGACACGGTGATCGCCGGCATCTCAGCGTCTCTTCGCTCTGTCCACTCCGAACTCGGTCCGCTTGCGGATGGACCTGGACCTGCCAGCGTGCGTCGCACTGCGGTGCGGGATCCAGATCGATCCGATCATGGTGCGACTGTCTCGACGACGCGGGGGGCTGCTCATGCCAGGACCTCCAAAACGTAAGGGCAGCACTGGGCCCGGCTCATGGCGTGGAGGTCGTCCGTCGGCCGCATCCCCTGTGTCGTCGGAGCCGCAAGCGGCCATCAAGGCGAACCGGCACCGGCGGCAGCTAGCCGCATCACCTGGCGGGCTCCCGGCCGAGGAGGGTCATCATCAGTGCAAGCGCGACCGCGAAGCCCCCAAGGGTGTAAAGGGCGATTGAGATAGACAGCACGCCTGCCATCGTGCCACCGATGAGAGGGCCGAGGAACCAGCCGACCGCCGTCGCGCTCGCCGAAAGCCCGAAGATCCGGCCCTGTACGGCAGGAGGAGCCTCAAGGCCGAGCATCGCGGATGTCGCCGGCCCGACGGCGCCGAAGCAGAGCCCGGCCACTAGGATGGCGACCACCACCAGCGCCTCGGTTGGCGCTTGCGCCATCAGCGCCAGCGCGAAGGCCGCGACGATGCCGCCGATCGCCGACAACCATCGATATCCGATCCTCCTAGCCAGTCGCGAGTAGCCGATCGCAGCCACCGCGCTGGCAACCCCGGCGGCGGCGAACGCGACTCCCGTCGCCCCGGTCGCGTTGGTGCCCGCGAGCTGGATCAGTTTCAGGGGAACGATCAGCTGGCTTCCGGCGAAGCCGACCTGGATCAGGGTCTGGGCGAGCAGGAGCACGCCGATCGCGGCGAACGCGCCCGGGCCCGCATTGCGAATCGACTCCAGTGTTCGTGCGGATGCCTGGCCGGCGGCCCTCAAGGGGGGCTCGCGGACCATGAGGATCACGGGCAGGACCGCGGCCAGCATCAGCGGGCAGCCGATCAGGAAGACCGTCCGCAGCCCGAGCAGGCTTGCGGCGACGCCGCCGATGAAAGGTCCGGCCGCGCTGCCGAGCGCCACCGCCGAGCTGAGCAAGCCCATCGCCCAGCCGACCCGTTGCCGCGGCGTGCCGGTGGCCACCAGGGTGATCGCGGCGGCGACGGTGCCCGAGAAGGCGCCCTGTAGCACCCGGATGATGACGACCTCGACCGGCGTACGAGCCAGGCCCATGGCGCCCAGGAGGAATCCGCCGGCGACCATCGCCCGGATCACCATCGGCTTGCGTCCCCAGCGGTCGGCCGCCAGTCCCCAAACCGGGCTCACGAGCGACAGCGCGAAGCCCGAGGCGCCGCCGCTTAGGCCCGACCAGACGGCAAGCTCGTGGCGGTCGGTCACGCCGAGTTCGTTCTGCAGGAAGAGCGGAATAAACGGAAAACAGAAGGAGAAGCTGAGGATGGATATGAACTGGGCGAACCAGAGGATCGCCAGGTTCCGCTTCCAGTCGACGTCGTTGCGGGCAGCTTGAGGATCCCCGACCCTGCCTCCCCCAGAGGGGGAGAAGATTGCCATCAGCTTGCTAAGGCCTGGCGGAGCGCATCCTCGATCGTGTTCAAGATCGCGGCCGGGACCGGAATTGTCCAACTCTCAGCGGAGCCCTAGAAGCTCTCTGCGTCGTCGCTGGTTCTTGGTCCCGAGGTGAACGGTCTCCGGCGCGGTGCTCGTCTCGGACGAGCTGACCATGGTGCTCCGGCCGGAGCAAAGCTCGGCCGATGCTTGGAGTCGAACCCACGTGGCCAGGATATGGATTTCCGCGCGTACAACAATGGCAGTGCGCAACCCCTCCCAGTTGGTTACCGTGGAGTCGTGTCTTAACGGCAAACCGCCACGCCGAGTGGACTACACCCCATGCCAGGAGGCCCGCAGCACGAAGGGAAGATCGCGCTCGTGGCGGCGGCCCGAGCGCGATCGGGCGGGCCTGCGCAATTGGCTTTGGCAGAGGACGGATGGACGATTGTCGTCTCCGGTCGTCGGATCGAGCGCTTGACGAGACCCTCCGCGCCGCGGGTGGCGACGGCATCGCCATTCCAACCGACCTCACTGAGCCAGCGCGTGTGGCTGATCTCTTCAAGCGGAGCGTGGAGGCATACGGCCGGTTTGATCTGACGAGTCGGCCTATCCGTCCTCGGGGCCAATCATCGCCAGTGATTCCGAGAAAGCCGACTCGGCTCGTTCGGCATCGTCGCCGGTGTGCACAGGCGACAGGTACCAGTTGCCTCGAACAGTGACGTAGACGCCCCTCTTCACCAACTCGCCAGCCAGCCGTATCCCGGCATCTTGGTCAAAGGTTTGCAGGTCACCGGCGGACCTGACCTGGTTGCTGCCGAACCCGACCCAAAAAAGCTCGGGATAGCCCTGGACGATCACCCGGCCGGCACCGAGACGGGCGACCGCTCTCATCAAGTGGCCGCCAACCTCTCGTACCTGATCGAACAGCTCAGGGCGGGATGACAGCACCTGCAACGTAGCCAGCGCCGCCGTGACGGACGCGACATTGCCGTTGAACGTGCCCGACAGTACCGTTCTGCCGCTGGATACCTCTTCGAACAGCGTCCGACGACCGGCGACCCCAGCAATCGGGAATCCGCTTGCCATCGCCTTGCCGAATGTCGCCAGGTCTGGGATCACCCCAAACAGGGCCTGAGCTCCCCCCATCCCAAACCGGAAGCCCGTGACGATCTCATCGAAGATGAGCAATGTCCCGGCGCGGTCGCAGAGTCGCCGCACGTCGGCGAGATAGCCAGGCTCAGGTGGGATCACAGCGGCGTTGACGGCGATTGGCTCCATCAACACAGCCGCGACATCGCCGTGCTTCAACTCCGCGGCGACAGCGTCGACGTTGTTCCACCGAAGCGCCGTCAGATCCTCCGGCGGGGGTGGAAGCTGGCCCAGGCTCTCCGAGGCGCGCGATCCAGTCGCGGCAGGCCTGACTCCGATGAAGACGTTGTCTGCCCAACCATGGTAATGGCCTTCGAACTTCACGATTCGCCGCCGGCCGGTTGCCGCGCGAGCAACCCGCACGGCGGCCTGGATGGCCTCGGTACCGGTCGAGCAGAGTCGCACCTGCTCCGCACAGGGAATGTGGGCACACAGAGCCTCAGCGAGGTCGACCTCTCCGAGATGCTGTCCGGCAAAGAGCTGACCGCGTTCGAGAGCGGCCGCGACGGCGGCGTTGACTGCGGGATGGCTGTGCCCGAGAAACATCGGACCCTGGCCAAGCACGAAGTCGATGTACTGGTTGCCGTCGACATCCCAAAGGTGAACACCGCTGGCGCGGTCAAAGAAGAGGGGCACTGGCTTTGCCCGCTGGCGTGCGTTGCTGTGGACGCCCCCCGGCGAGACCCGCGCCGCCCGTTCGAGGGCCTCCTCGGACGCTCTTGCCGACCAGTCATGGGATCGCGTCACGGTCCGGGATGATCGGGGAACAGTGTCGTCGTCGCAAGCAAGGATGTGCTGGCTCTCGGCCCATCCCGGTATGCCCCGACATGTGGTGCTTCATTTCAGCCCGACCCCAAAATATCGCGCTGTTCCGCAATCTAGTCGTTTCTTCGCGTTAGTCCCTGAAAAACCTTCTGATCTTGGCTAAAATCTGTAAGGGTCGTCGGATTAAGAGGGAGACAGTCGAAAATGCGAGAGCGCGTACGGATCTTGGACGGTTGTCTCGCCGAGCTCGAGGATGCGCTCGAGCGTGGAGAGGTGGTCGTATCGACCACCCTGGCGGCCCGCCTGGCCCCGGTCATTGGCGGGCTGGAGCCGGGCATTGGCATCACCGCGGCTCAGGAGCTCGTCTTTCGTGAGCAGGAGACGTGTCTCGCCGACCATCAGGCGCTCGGCGCGGCGTCCGCGGGGGGCGACATAAACCATGGGCCTCAGGCCAGCCTGACGGCCAAAGAAGCTCGCCGGCTCACCGAGCGGATCCGAGCTGGTGCTCAGAACCTCTGCGAGCTCGTGTTCGAGGCCCACAAAGGACGGGCGTGGGTCGCTCTCGGCTACCAGTCCTGGGAAGACTACGTGCGGGAAGAGTTCACCCTGAGCCGCAGCCGCTCCTACGAGCTGGTCGATCAGGGCCGTGTGCTCCAGGTCTTGAGCACCGCGGCGAAGGTGCCGCTGAGAGCCGTTTCGCCCTGGGCGGTGCGCGAGATCAAGCGGTATGTTCCGGAGCTGGCGGAGGAGATTCGCGCGCGTGTGGGCGCGGGCGTCTCCAACAAGGAAGCGCGCGAGATCGTTGTCCAGGTCATCCAGGACAAGCGCCGAGCCATTGCCAAGACTCGGATCGATCGAATTTCGCCCGATGCCGAATCGCCATCTCGAAGGCTCTCCAAGGTCCTGCGCGCTAATCACCGAAGCGGCGACACCCTGGCCGACGTCATCCTCTATCTGACCTCGCTGCCGCCGCCGTCGCTGATCCTCAAGCGCGCCGGCGGTGATCTCCCCTTTGATAAGAACCAGGTCAGCCGCGCCCTGTCCTGGCTCACGGGCTTCGCTGAGGAGATCGGAGCGGTACCAGTGTCCACGCCCGCTCGCCGAGCGGGCTGATCAATCCAGCCGACTCGGCGCGGGACGCGCGGCAGCGCAGCTTGACTGGGGAGCGGCGGCACCCGACCGAGGTGGTCGTTGTCGGGGGAGGCCTCGCAGGATGGACCGCAGCATGCCGAGCCCAAGAGCTCGGGCGTCGCGTCACGCTGGTCGAACGGGCCCACCGAGCGCCCGGGTGGGGAAACTCGCTGGTCTCAGGGGGCGCTCTCCACGCGGCGCAGGGCGATCCGGTCGCCAGTCCCGACGCGCTGGTGCGCCGCGTGCAGGCGCTGACCGACGGCTGCTGCCGCGACGACGTCGTCGAGGCCTGGGCGGCCAACGCGCCCCGTTCGATCGCCTGGATCCGGGAACACGGGGGGACGGTTGCTCCCGACCCGCCCGGGGACTACCGCGCGGCGGTCTTCTGGCCTGTCCGGGCGCTGCGGCCAGGGCTTCCATGGCGGGGCTTCGGCGTCGATCGTTACCTGCGCGGCCTTCGCGGCAGTTTTTTGAATGGGGGCGGAACGCTCTTCTCGGGCGCCCGCGCGCGGCACCTGAAGCGAACGCCGGCCGGCTGGCGCGTGAGCGGCGACGGCCGGTTTGCCGGTCACACGCTCGACGCGCAGGCCGTCATCCTCGCCGACGGCGGCTTCCAGGCCAACCGGGCGCTCCTGCGGCGCTACATCGGGACCGACCAGGTCAAGCTTCGCGCGACCGGCTCCGGAATCGGCGACGCACTCTTGATGGGGCTCGGGGTCGGCGCAAAAGCGGTGAACATGAACGCCTTCTACGGTCATCCCCTGGTGCGCGACTCGCTCTCGCGGAGAAACCTCTGGCCCTACCCGGTGCTGGACGCGCTGACCAGCGCCGGCGTGGTCGTCGACAGGCGCGGGCGCCGCTGCGTCGACGAGGGCCAGGGCGGCGTTGCGGTCGCTAACGGACTCGCCTGGAGCGCGAATCCCCTGGATTTTTGGGTGCTGTTCGACGATGATGCTTGGAACACCGCCGGACGCGAGACGCCGATTCCTCCCAATCCCTATCTCGAACGCGAGGGCGCGACTATCGTGCGGGCGCCGTCACTGGATGCGGTCGCGCACCGGGCCCGCATTGACGTTGACGGCCTGAGGCGGAGCCTCCGGCGCCGTGGGGCAACCCCGGTACGCACCGGTCAGCCGGCGTTGAGCCGGCCGCCCTTTTACGCGATCCCGCTGGTCGCTGGCGTCACGTTCACGATGGGCGGCCTCCTGGTCGACGGTTCCGCTCGCGTTCTCGATGCGGACGAGAAACCGATCCCTGGGTTGATGGCCGCCGGCGGAACGATGGGAGGGCTCCACGGGGGACCGCGTGCCGGCTACGCCGGGGGCCTATTGGAGGCGGCCGTCTTTGGGCTGCTTGCGGGTGAGAGCGCAGGGCGGGCCAGCAATGATCCGACAGGAGCATTGAGGAAGGTCGGCTAGCATGTCCGCAATCGCGGACAATCATCGACCTGCGGCATCCTTGCCGTCGCTCTAGGGAGCTTTTGCATGGCGAATTCGCACGAGCGTGTGCTCCGGATACTTCGGTCGCTTCGCTATGCCCACGCTCCTATGCGAGTCTCGGAGATAGCGCGCGACCTGCACATCGCACAGAGCACCGTGCAGTCAATCGTCACCAGCTTGGTGAAGGAGGGCGCCATCGTTGTCAGTGCGGACCGGCGATATTCGCCCGGGCCGGCAACGCTATACTTGGGGGCCAGCTATGCTGTGACTGCGCCGCTGTACGGCGCCGTCTGGGGTGACCTGATCGGAATCGCGCAAGAGCTCCGGGTGTCGGCGCTGCTGGCGGTGCCGTGGGAGGAGCACCACCTCATCCTCGCAATCCATCACAAGGATGCGCGCTTCCTGGGGCTCGCGCCAGGAATCCGCTTCCCCCTCGGAGCCGGCTCCTACGGAAAAGCCTATTACGCTTGGTCGGGAGCTCCGATTCCGAGTGAGCTGCGACGCTACACCCAGGCCACCATCGTCGATCCCAAGGAATATGCGGCCGAGATCGACCGGACCCGCTGGCAGGGATACGCGACGGACAACGAGGAGCTGTCGGTTGGTTCGGGATCGGTCGCGGCCGCGATCATCTCGACGACCGGCTACGAGGCAGTCGTCGGACTCTTCTCGAACCCAGCATCGTTGATCACAGAGCGCCACGCTCTGATCGGGCAGCGGCTCGCAGAGATTGCTTCCAGAGGTTCGCGGGTTCTCGGTTACCGCCGGCTCGAGGACGTCTGGAGGGCCGCGCCGTAGGTCAATCGCGCTGCGATCAGCGCCATTTGTCGATGGCGATCAACAGTGATAGCCTCCGACCGCAAGGCCCCGATCAGTGTCGAAGGCCAGTGAGTGGGGAGGCAAGCATAGGCAGATGAGAGCTAAGACTGGCGCGGTCGTGATAGGTGCCGCGCTCCTGCTGCTGGCATGTGGCGGGAACTCGAGTTCCCCGCCAACAACAACGAACTCCGGCAACCCGTTTCGGATTTTGATGATCGTTAACCTGACTGGCGTTTCCTCCTATTACGGGCAGTCCAGCGTGCAGGCATTTCGCGCCGCCGCCAAGGTCCTCAACAGTAGCGGGGGCATGCTCAATCGACCGATCAAGATCGATTATGTCGACAGCCAGGGCGACCCGACCAAATCAGTTAGTCTCCTGACCGAGCGCCTCAACTCGGGGACCAAGTACGACCTGTGCGAATGCGGCACCTTCAGTGCCGAGACTCTGGCCCTCCTTCCACCTGCGACAAAAGTCAAGCTTCTCTCAACCGAGTCTGGTTCACCCGCGGCGGGCGACGATCCCGCCACGTATCCCTACAACTTCGGTCCTCAGCCGTCACTCAAGTACCAGGTACAGCCCATAGTCAGCTATGTCCAGAAGTCGGGCTATAAGAAGGTGGGCGTTCTGGCCAGCACGGACCTCGCTGGGCAAACCCAGATGTCGCTCTACCAGCAGCAGTTCGCCGCAATCGGCATCGAGATGATTCCTCAGCAGTACAACTCCACGCGTCTGGACTTCACGGCCGAGCTGCAAACGCTGCAGGCAAAGAATCCCGACGTGGTGATCCTCTTCTCATTTGGGGCCGCGACCGGCATCATTTTGAAGAACCGAGCCAAGCTGGGATGGACCACCCCGCTGATCGCGGACAGGACATCGGTCGGCCAGGACCTGACAACGCTCCTGTCCAAGGACCAGCTGACTAACGTCAGCGAGCAGCACGTCGCGGTCGACGTGCCCACGGATGCCCTCCGGAAGAACCCGCGCTGGCAGACGATGTACGCAGCGGTCCAGGCGGAGGGTCCGCTGGTCCAGCCCCTATCGGGCTATTCGGCCATGTATGACGCGCTGCTGTACTTCGCCACCGCAGTGCAGCAGGCGGGCTCGACCGATCCTGACAAGGTTCGGCAGGCGCTCGAGAATATGAAGACCCCGAATCCAGTGCCCTGGGTCACTTGGCCCCATGGGATCGGTTACTCTAGCAAGGAGCACTTCGTGGTGACGACCAACGAAGACTTCGCGATCACAGCCCTGACCCATCTGGTGAATGGTCTGGACGTCCCTGCTTGATGACGAACGCGGTCGGGCGCTGAGCGATGGGCAGCCCACGACGCGCCACCACGTTTGTCATCAGCCTGACTCCCTTCGATCAAGAGGAGCGCCTCGATGAAGCGGCGCTAAGGGCTCATCTGCGCCGCCTCGGTGAGTCCGGGATCGGGGTTTATGTGGGAGGCGGAGGAACAGGGGAGGGCTTCACGCTCGACCTTGACGAGGTCCGGCGGGTCTGTCATATCGCGAAGGAAGAGCTGCATGGCAAGGTCCCGGTGCGGGCGATGGGACACGAGCCCCGCACCGCGAAGCAGCTGATCGAGTATGCGAAGGTCGTTGAGGAGGCCGGCTTGGAGGCGTTCCAGGTCTATTCGTTGGATCCGGGGCACGGGCGGCTGCCGGGCGAGCGGGACATCGAGGGCTACCTCACTGATGTCCTGTCTGCGATCTCGATGCCTTGCGTGCTCTCCGTGCACCGTGGAGTGCACTACATTCCTTCGGCCCGCCTGATCAAGCGGATGATCGACCGGTTCGACCACATCATCGGGGTGAACTGCACAACCGATGGCTGGCCGAACGGGCTTGGATACCTGGGTGAGCTCATCGACCTAGTCGGCGACAAGGTGGAAATTCACGTAGGTGGGCCGGTATTCGCGCTCAACGCGCTTGCCCTTGGAGCGACAGGGTGGCTCTCCGCCGAGGGCAACATCGTCCCGCGATTGACGGTGTCAACGACCGATCATCACAACGCGGGCCGGTTGGCGGAGCGAGATGCCGCTTTCGCGAAGATCTTCCATCTCGAGCGCGCTCTGTCGCGATATGGCTGGGGTTTCATGAAAGCCGCATTGAGCCATCTCGGTCTGCCGGGTGGGCACCTGCGAAGGCCCCGTACGCCACTGCCCGACGAGCAACTGGCCGAGGTCGCTCGGCTCCTCGAAGACCTCGACATTCTGTCGGTCGACGGGTTGCAGATCGGAGCGGCACGGACGTGAATGGGGTGGGAGCGCTCCTGATTCCATAGACGAGGTGGCGGGCCGCTTAGGATGGTCGGCTAGCGGCCCGAAATGAAGCCCTACAACATCGAGCGATATCGCGAGGCGGCACGGCGGGCTCTCCCGCGGGCGATATTCGACTTTGTCGATGGAGGTGCGGAAGACGAGGTAACCCTGCGCGCGAATCACGAAGCCTTCAACGGCTACCGACTCCGGCAGCGAGTCCACGAAAGCGCCGACCCGGTCGACCTCGCCACAACCCTTTGTGGCCAGCCGATGAGCATGCCCGTGATGCTGTCTCCGGTCGGAAACGTGGGCATGGTGCATCCAGCGGGCGACCTGGGAGTCGCGCGAATTGCGGCCACGCTCGACCTGGTGATGCTGATGTCGGGCAGCGCCAGCTACTCGATCGAAGAAGTTGGGCGCGGCGTCGATCCCAAGCCCTGGTATCAGCTCTATCCGTGGGTGGGGCGCGACTACTACGGCGAGATCATCGATCGCGCCGCAGCGGCTGGATTCCGAGGCCTCGTCGTCACCGTCGACACCGCTTTGGGTGGCAATCGGGAACGCGACATCGCCAACGGCTTCACGGTCCCACTGCGCCTGACGCGCCGAAATGCCTGGGACCTGCTCAGCAAGCCGGCCTGGACGCTTGGCGTGCTCCGCCACCGGCGGGTCGTCGTGCGGGTCTTCCGCGAAGATGACACCAGGCCGCCGCTGCGAAGTCTTATCGGCCAGGCGACCCGGACCGCGGCCCAGGTGACAAATCGGGTGGCTCGGCTGACCTGGGACGACCTCGCCTGGATCCGCTCCCGCTGGAAGCGTCCGTTCGGCATGAAGGGGATTGTCGACCCGCGCGATGCCGGTCGGGCCGCCGAACTAGGCGCCGATGTGATCTATGTCTCGAACCATGGCGGAAGGCAGCTCGACAGCGCCCCCGCCGCGCTGGAGGCCCTACCCCAAATTGTCGATGCCGTCGGCGGCCGGGCCGAGATCGTCCTTGACGGAGGCGTCCGCCGTGGGACCGACGTGATTAAGGCCCTGTGCCTTGGGGCCCGAGCAGTCAGCATCGGCAGACCTTGGGCTTACGCCCTGGCGGCTGCCGGTCCGCCGGGCGTGGAGCACATGTTGGAGTCCTTGCGCCGCGAGATCATCCGATCCCTGACTCTCCTTGGACAGCCCAGCGTTCATCGCCTGGACGCCGCGTACCTGGTCGACGTGGCCGATCCTCAGGCGCGCAGTCTCTCGGCGCCGAAGTAGACGTCCTCGATGGACTTGAGGTCTTGGGCCTCGGTCTTGTCGGCCCTGTATGCGACGCGCCCAAGATCCAGTAGATAGACATCGTCGGCAATCTGCAGCGCGGCGTGCACGACCTGCTCCACGAGCAGGATCGCGAATCCCTCCTCCTTGAGCCCGGCGATGGTATCGAAGACTCGATGCAGGACCGCTGGGGCCAGGCCTGCGGTCGGCTCGTCCAGCATTAGCAGTCGGGGACGAGGGATGAGCGCCTGGGCAATGGCGAGCATCTGCTGTTCACCACCGCTGAGCGTTGCCGCGGCCAGATTGCGCCGCTGCTTGAGGATCGGAAAGCGTTCGAACTGCTGTTCCACCGCGCTCGCGATCGCGCGGCGCGGCAGCGTCGCGTAGCCAGCGAGGCGGAGGTTCTCCTCCACCGTCCGTTTGCGGAACACCCGCTTTCCCTCCTGGACGAGGGACAAGCCCAACTTGACGCGCTGGTGCGCGCGCACGCGCGTGATGTCGCGGCCGTCGAAGCGGATCGCGCCTTTCCAGGGCGGTAGCAGGCCGGCGATCGCCGAGAGCAACGTTGTCTTGCCGGCTCCGTTGCGTCCGAGGACTACGGTGGCCCGACCCAGCCCGACCTCCAGGGTGACGTCCCAGAGCGCCCGGATGTCGCCATAGCCGCTCGACAGGTTCTCGACTTCGAGGAGCGCACTCACGCCGGCGTCTGTACCTCGGCTCCGAGGTAGCTTTGGATCACGGCCGGGTTGTCGCGGATCGCTTGCGGGCCGCCGCTCGCGATCAGCTTGCCCTGCTCGAGCACGTAGATCTGGTCGGCCGTCTCGAGGACCATCGGGAAGTTGTGCTCGATCAAGACCACGGTGGCGCCGTGGGCGGCGGTGTACCGGATCAGCTGGGACAGCTCTTCGACCTCGTTCTTGTCGAGGCCGGAGGCGGGCTCGTCGAGCAGCAGCAAGGACGGTCTTCCCGCGAGCGCTCGGGCGACCTCCAGCAGCCGGCGCGTGCCGAGCGGCAAGGATGCCGCCTCTTGGGTGGCGAGATGCCCAATGCCCAGCGCTTCGAGCAGGCGGCGGGCTTCTCGAAGGTCCCCGTCGAGCCGCCGTCGGTAGCTCGGCAGCCGCAGGACCGCGGGGAGCACGCCCGAGGCGTCGCGCACATAACGGTTGGTGGCTACGACCTGGAGGCAGTTGAGGCCGGTTGGGATCGAGGGCGTCTGGAAGCTCCGGCTCACTCCGGCTCGAGCGATCACATGCGGGCGCTTTCCAACCAGGCTGTCCTCTCCCAGCTCGATTCGGCCGCTGTCGAGCCAGTAGTAGCCGCAGACGAGGTTGATGAGAGTTGTCTTCCCCGAGCCGTTGGCGCCGATCAGACCGGTCACCTGACCCGGCTTCGCTTCGATGCTGACCCGATCCAGGGCCTGCACGCCGCCAAAGCGCTTGCTGACGTCGGCCACGGTGAGCGGCGCGCCTTCGAACGGTCCGAGCTCGACCTTTGTCGTTGCCTTCGCAGGAGGGGAAGGCTTGCGCTTCACCCACCACTTCGAGGCCGACTTGTACAGGCTGCCCAACACGCCACTCAGACCTCCGGAGAGGAACACGCCTCCGACAACGAGGAAAGCGCCATAGACGAGAAGCGAGTACTGCTGGTAACGCGTGGAGCTGAGCGGACCGATCTGCAGAAGCGCGGAGCCCAGCAGCGCGCCGTAAACAGTCCGCGAGCCGCCGAGCACCGAGGCGGCGAGAAATGCGATCACCGTCGAGAACCCGAAGCTCTCGGGGGCGATGAAGTTGTCGAGGTATGCGAAGAGAGCGCCCGCCAGGCCCGCGGGCAAGGCCGCCAAGACATAAGCCAAGAGCTTCATGCGGAAGACGGAGATGCCCAGCGACTGCGCGAGGATGGGTCCCTGGCGTAGCACGCTCAAGGCGCGCCCATGGCGCGAAACCACCAGATTCCTGAAGAAGGCGAACCCCAGGATTGTCGAGATGGTGATGACGTAGTAATACTGGAGCGGATCCAGCTTGTGCCCGAGCAAGACCGGATCTGGAATCGCCGCGAGCCCGTTCAGGCCGCCGGTCTCGCGCTGGAAGACGGTCATGATGTCGGGCAGTAGGAGCACAAGGATGAAAGACGACATCGCGAGCGCCCAGCCGCCCAAGCGGAGGCCCGGCACGCCGGAAATGAAACCGACGACGGCAGCCACCAGGATGGCCGCGGCCAGCGACACCAGCAGGTCGACGTGGAAGTCCTTGGCCAGGATTCCACACGTATAGGCGCCGGCCGCAAACATCGCCACGTTGCCGAGAGCCAGCTCCCCGGCGTATCCCCAGCTGAGGTTGAGCCCGACTACGACCAGCGCAAACATCGCAATCAGCTCTACCTGCCTTAGAACGAATGGCCCCGGATCGAGGACTGGAAGCAGGAGCGTGAGGATGGCGCCGACGATCGGAACCGCTACCCACTGGAAACGCAGGAGCCGCAACCAAGGTCGGGCGACACCGTCGCTTGGCGCCGCGGGCAGAGTGCGACCCGCCTTCACACCGCTCGCTCCAGACGCTCCCCGAACAGCCCGTGGGGCCTGATCATGAGGACGATCAGGAGGACGCCGAAGACCGCGACGTTTTGGTAGTTGACGCCGATGTAGCGGGCGGTGAAGGCCTCCACGAAACCCACGGCGAGGGCGCCGATCAGCGCGCCTCTGTGGCTGCCCTGGCCGCCGATCACCATCGCGACAAAACCCTTCAATACGAGGATGTCGCCCAGCGCCGAGTAGGCATATGTCTCCGGCGCGACAAACGGACCCAGGCCCATGCACAGGGCACCGGCGACGGCGTAGGAACCCCATCCCAGGCGACCAACGTTGATTCCACGCAGCACTGCGGCTGTCTTGTCTTCGGAGGTGGCGAGACTGCTTAGGCCGACCAGTGTTCGGGTGGTCAGGATGTCAGCGACAAGCGGCAGCGCCAGCCCGATGCAGAGGATCGTCAGCTCGGCGGGAAGGATCCGTCCCCCCAGCAGCGTCATCGCGCGCTCCCCACCAAAGACCGGTGGCACCGAGAGAGGATTGTTGCCGAAGGCGAGAACAACCAGGCCCGCGATGATCACCGAGACGCCTACGGTTGTGACCAGCTCGGCGTGGGCGCCTGGCGGAAGCAGGCGGATCGCAGTCCGTTCGATGAGGAGGCCGATCACGCCGCCGAGCACCAGCGAAATCCCGATTGTTACCAGCAGTGGCACATGAAATTGCGCAGCCCCCAGGTAAGCCGCGAAAGTGCCGAGCATGATCAGCTGCGGCTGCGCAAAATTGAAGGTTGCGCTGGAGATGATGACGATGTTGAAGCCCACCGCCACGATGGCATAGACCGCACCCACAGTTAGGGCGCCCCAAACAGTTGTCATCGGCCTTTCTGTGCGCTCAATCGGTGGTCCCGATAGCGGAGCAACGACGCAGGGACGGGCGTTGGTGCAGCGTGCGCGGGAGAGTATCAGAAACGCTCGCCTCAAGAAACCCCTCGAGGACGACACTAGGAATGCCTTGGCGGATCGAGTTCGGAGGCACAACCGCGATTGACTGGCAGGGCTGCGACGCGTAGCATCGGCGATCGGTGGGCCGGAGGCGCGGAACTCTTTCCGGCCAACGATTAGGAGGACGTCGGTGGCAGTTCAGAACCTAGAGACTCCGGCGGAAACGCAGAAGCGACACCGGCCGATAAATGATGTCGATGTTCACCCAACGATCGTGGGCGGGATGGACGCACTGCTCCCCTACATGCCGAAGGTGTGGCAGGAGAAGATCCGCCCCTCAGGCGGGCCGCTCCGCCCAGGCGTCGGCAGTCGTTATCTGCATCCGGTCGACCCGCCCGTCATGCGCGACGCCGTGCCGCCCGGAGGGGGTGCGGCTGGCTCAGATCCGGTCTTTCTGGCTGCGGACCACCTGGACAAGTACAACGTCCAGAACGGCCTTCTGATCGAAATCGTATCCTCGACGCTCGCCTGCGCAGCCGCAGATCCCGACCACAGCGCCGTGGTGGTTTCAGCCTGCAACGACTATCTCCTCGAGCGGTGGCAGAACGACAAGCGGCTAACGCTTGCGATGACGGTTTCCCCCCTCGATCCGCAGCTCGCGGTGAAGGAGATCCGGCGCCACGGAAAGAACCCCTTCGTATCGTCGGTGTTCCTGCCGATCCACAACATTCGGCTGGGCAACCGCCACTACTATCCGATCTACGAGGCCGCGATCGAGCACGGGCTCAACATCGTGCTGCATCCTGGTGCGGGAGAGTCGATGTTCCAGGGCGCCACCGTTTTCGCGTGCGGGATGGCCGAGCGCTACATCGAACGCTATGTGGAGTGGGGGCAGATCCCCTGGTCCTGCATGTCGAGCCTGATTTTCAACGGCGCCATGGACCGCTATCCGGAGCTCAAGTTCATGTGGGTCGAATGGGGCTTTGCCTGGGCGGTTCCGATGATGTGGCGAATGGACAAGTCCTGGCGCGGCTTGCGGGCGGACTGTCCCTGGGTGAAGACCTGGCCCAGTGAGTACGTGCATGACCGTTTCTTCTTCTCCACGCAGCCGATTGATGAGCCTCATGTCCGGGAGCATCTCGACCGCATGATCGAGGACTATTTCGCCGATAACCTCTGCTTCGCCAGCGACTACCCGCATTGGGACCACGATCGGCCCGACATGGTACTCAAGAGCCTCAAGACAGCGACGCAGCAGAAGATCTACCAAGAGAACGCGCTCAGGTTTCTGCGACTCCCCAAGGCATGAGCATCGACGCGGAGGTTCCGGCGGGACGCGCAGCGTCGCCGATCGTCGATCCCGCACTCGGCCGGGTCGTCTGGTTCGACGTCGGGACCGTGGATGACTACGCCATTCCCAAATTCAGACCGGCCAACATCCCCGGCAAAGACATCTGGGTTCTGCATACTCCCAACGACCACTGGTACGCGCTCAAGAACACCTGCCCGCATCAAGGCGGGCCGATCTGTCTGGGCGATGTACGTGGCACCTTTCTGCCGTCCGAGCCAGGCGAGTATGTGTTCGGCTACGAGTACGGTCTCATCAAGTGTCCCTACCATGGGTGGGAGTTCGACTTGGAGACCGGACAGCCGCTGTTCACACCGGGAAGCGAGCGGGTCGTCCGCTACGACGTAAAGGTTGGCCCGGCTTCGTTGTACGACGTAAAGGTCGCGGATGGGCGTGTCTACGTCAGCGCCAAAGGCAAGTAGCCGACCCCTGCGCGACGTCGTGACTTCTGACGCGCGTCGGGAGGCGTACATCGCCAGCGGGGCGTGGGACACCGTCACGTTGTGGGATCGCGTGCATCAACACGCGGAGGCGCGGCCCGACAGCGAGGCGGTCGTCGACCAATCAGGTCGACGCCATCGCACCTACGGTCAGCTGCAAGAAGACGCCCTGCGAGTCGCGGGCTTCTTGTTCGAGGTCGGCGTTCGCCCGGGCGATGTTGTCGCCGTGCAGCTGCCGAACCGCTACGAGACCGTGGCCATCGCGCTCGGCATCTTCCGAACCGGCGCGGTGATCAATCCCATGCTGCCCGTGTACCGCTCCAAGGAGCTCCGCTACATGCTGAACGTGGGCCAGACCCGCATCATGTTCCTACCGGACTCCTACCGCAGCCATGACCACATCGGCATGCTGGAAGCGCTGGCAGCCGACGTGCCCGAACTCGCCACCCGCGTGGTCGTTGGCATCGAGGGCCGTCCAGCGGTCCCGAATGGTTGGAGCCGGTTCGAAGCAATTCTCGAGCGGGGAGCGGATGTGTCGCCGGTCGGGCCCGAGCCCGAGGCAGCGGAGGTTTCGGAGCTGATCTTCACTTCTGGGACTGAGGCCGACCCGAAGGCCATCATGCACACTGAGCAGACCACCAACTTCAGCGTCAGGGCGGCTTGGTCATCGCTCGGGATGGACGAATCCGACATCGTATGGATGCCCTCTCCGGTCGGTCACTCGACCGGCTTCAACTACGGCATTCGGATGGCGCTCTACCACGGCATCAAGCTCGTCCTCCAGGACCAATGGGACGGCGGCGAGGCGGCTCGGCTGATCGAGAGCGAGCGCTGCACCTATACGCTCGCCGCGACCACCTTTGTGCGCGACCTGGTCGAAGCCGCGCGCCGCGATCGCCGGGATGTGTCGTCGATGCGACTGTTCGGCTCGGGCGGGGCGCCCGTGCCCCCCGAAGTCGTGCGGGCTGCGGGGGATCAAGGAGTCACGGTGCTGCGCCTCTACGGGTCGACAGAGGTACTGGTCGGGACGTGGAACCGGAGGGAGTCGGCGGAGGCCAAGTGCGTTTTCACGGACGGCACGGCAATCGATGGCGTTGAGATCCAGGCTTGGGATTCCGCAGACAAGCCGCTAATCGACGAACCGGGTGAGGTCCACACCCGCGGTCCGAACACCTGCGTAGGTTTCTTCAATGACCCCGACAGAACCGCAGCCACGTTTCGTCCCGACGGCTGGGTCCGATCGGGCGACCTCGCCGTCGTCGACTCTGACGGCTACCTGACGGTCGTCGGGCGCAAGAAGGAAATCATCATCCGGGGCGGGCTGAACATCGCCCCGCGAGAGGTAGAGGAGCTGCTCCTGCACATGCCCGGCGTGCGCGCCGTCGCGGTGGTGGGGTTGCCGCACGAGCGCTTGGGCGAGATCGGGTGCGCGTGCATCGTTCCCAATGAAGGGTCCGAGGTCACGTTCGAGGCGATGATCGCCTACCTAGAGTCGACCGGCCTTGCCCGCTACAAGCTCCCGGAGCGACTCGAGATCGTCGAGGCGATTCCCATGACCGCGACCGGAAAGATCCAGAAATACCGTCTGGTCGAGTGGATTCAGACCGGTGCCCCAAAGGGAGCCCCTCGTGGCGCGTGAGGCCAGCCGCGAACCACAGCCGCCGGTCGAGCTCGACCGGGTCCAGGTTGACGACGGCCACCTCGCCGCAATCGTCATGCTCAACCGCCCCGAGCAGATGAACCCGCTCGACTGGCAGACGATCGGGCAGCTGGAGACCGCCCTTACCGAGGCGGAGGCCGATTCCGCTGTATGCGCAGTGCTCATCAGCGGGCGGGGCCCGGCGTTCAGCGCCGGCGGCGACCTGAAGAGCTATGTCGAGCTTCAGGAGGACCCGGTCGCTTTTCCGGCCTTTCTTGTCGACCTGCATCGCACGTTTCAGAGCATCTCCAAGATGACGAAGCCGGTCGTCGCTCTGGTCAACGGGACGGCCGCTGCAGGCGGCCTGGAGCTGATACTTTCCTGCGACTTCGCCATCGCCGCGACGTCGGCACGCATCGGTGATGGGCACCTGACCTATGGACAGATGGGCGGCGGTGGAGTCCTCACGTTGCTGCCCCGGTTGGTCGGCCCTGCTCGCGCACGGGAGCTGATCTTCTCGGGTCGTTGGCTGACCTCCGAGGAAGCGAGAGAGTGGGGGATCATCAGCCGGGTTGTGCCGGACGGTGAGCTGCTCGCCGCAGGCCTCCAGTTTGCGTCGGTCGTCGCGACGAGGAGCCCGCTGGCTCTCGCGAACGCGAAATTCGTGCTCAATGCGATCTGGGGAGACAGCATGAGCATCGAAGCGGGCCTCCGTCTGGAGCGAGAGCGCAACGCGTACTACTGCCTTACAAGTGAGGATGCCCGCGAAGGACTGCGCGCCTTCCAAGAAAAGCGAAAGCCGCGCTTCAAAGGAAAGTGAGCCAGCCCTCGCGGCGGCGACCGTCGTTCGTCGGTCGAACGGCGATTGCGGGCGTCGGCTTGACTGGCTTCACGCGGAGGTCGGGCCGCAGCGTCCTCAGCCTCGCCGTCGAGGCTTGCCGGAATGCGGTTGAGGACGCCGGCCTGAGCCGGTCGGTCGTGGACGGCATCGTGAGCTTTAGCGTGCTCAACGATTCCGTGCCCGGCCAGGCGGTAGCCACGGCTCTTGGGCTGCCTCCCCTCGACTACGTGCTCGACCTGAGCCTTGGCGGTCAGGCCCCCAGCTTCATGGTCATGCTCGCCGCCATGGCAGTGGAGACCGGGGTGGCTGAGAACGTGCTGGTCTACCGGGCGCTCAACGGCCGCAGCGGAGTTCGGGTTGGATCAACGCAGTTTGCGGGGCCGGGCGCTCAATACAGGTACCCGATCGGGTTCACGGCTTATTCGCAGTACATTGCGATGTGGGCGCGCCGTTACATGATCGAGACCGGGTCCGGTTACGAGGATCTGGCGGCCGTCGCTCTGGCGCAACGCCGCTACGCGGAACTGAACGAGCGAGCGGCCGTTCGGAAGCCGCTGACGCTCGAGGACTATCTTGCGGCGCCGTTCGTCGCGGATCCATTCCGTGTCCCCGACTGCACTACGGAAGTGGACGGCGCTTGCGCGCTGCTGATCACGACGCTGGAGCGCGCGCGCGACCTTCGCAATCCGCCAGCGGTGATCCAGGGCGCTGCTTACAGGATCGGGCATCGGTCTGGGCTTGACATCGGCGACGCGCTCCTCTGGGAGGACTACTCGCGGAACTACACGAGCCTTCTCGCCGGCGACCTATGGTCGTCGTCCGGATTGGGACCCCACGAGGTCCAGTTCGCCGAGATCTACGACTGCTTCACAAGCACCGTGCTGTTCGGCCTCGAGGGACTCGGCTTCGTTGGCCGGGGTGAGGCCGGCGACTTCGTTCGCTCGGGTGCGACGACCATGGAGGGGCGGCTTCCGACCAATACCAACGGCGGCCTGCTCTGCGAGGGCTACGTGCATGGTATGAACACCGTGGCTGAAGCCGCGCTTCAGATCCAGGGTCGTGCGGGAGTCCGGCAGCTACGCAAGCACGATTCCTGCGTTGTCACTTCGGGCGGCATGATGGATGGCTCGGCGCTCGTCCTGACGCGGGGATGAAGGGGGCTGGCGAGGCGCGGCAGCGCGGTCTCATCGCGCCTGACATCGACGTCGACAGCCTGGCCTGGTGGGAGGCGGTAGCCCAGCACCGGCTCCTGCTGCCGCACTGTCGGAGTTGCGATCTGACTTGGTTTCCACCCATGCCAGCGTGTCCGCGGTGCGGCTCCCAGGAGACCGAGTTGTGCGAATCAACTGGCAAGGGCAGCGTCTATTCCTGGGTGGTCGTTAATCGGTCGCTGAGCCCCGTCTTTGCCGGTGAGACGCCGTACGTGATCGCGGCGGTGGATCTGGAGCACGGCGCTCGTTTGCTTGGACGGCTACTGGCCTCAGCCGATAACCGGCGTTTGAGAGCCGGAGCGCCCGTCATAGCCGACTTCTATGAGGTGCAAGGCCAGACGTTGGTCGGTTTTCGACTCGTTTAGCGGGTTTCTCGATCGCCAGCAATAACGCGTGCCGCGTGTCAGCCAGGGCAGTTGACAACTCGGTCGGTCTGAATATCGTTGAGCCAGCTCGACGGATCCGTTGGCCCCGTGCTTGGGAGCTTGTTGATGACGAGATTCAGATCGCCTAGCGTGCTGGTAGCCCTCATCCTCCTCGTAGCTTGCGGCACCTCGACGACCACAACATCCAACACGAACAGCAACAATCCGTTTCGCGTCTTGATGATCGTCAACCTGACCGGCTCCTCAGCCTATCTTGGCCAGGCCGATGTGCTCGCCTATCGCGCCGCCAGCAAGTTCCTCAATAAGACGGGGGGGATTCTCAACCGGCAGATAACCATCGACTACGTGGACTCTCAAGGCGACCCGACCAAAGCCGTGAGCCTGCTCGCTGAGCGCATCAACTCAGGGACCAAGTACGACTTCTGCGAGTGCGGGACCTTTAGCGCCGAGACCCTTGCGTTGCTCTCATCTACGACCAAAGCCAAGCTGCTGACGATGGCTGTCGGCCCGGCCGCCGGCATCGACGACCCGGTCAACCATCCCTATCACTTTGGGTATGGTCCGCAGCTCAAGTACCTGAACCAGTCCATCGCGCCCTACGTTCAAAAGCAGGGGTACAAGAAGGCCGGCATCCTGATCAGCACCGATGCCGCCGGACTGACTCAGATGTCGCTTTATCAGCAGCAACTGAGTGCTCTTGGCATCCAGCCGATCACTCAGCAGTACACCGCCAGCGGGCTCGACTTCACGGCTGAGCTCGAGGCACTGCGCTCGAAGCAGCCTGACGTCGTCGTCCTCTATTCTTTCGGGCCTGCGACGGGCATCATTCTGCGCAACCGTGCCAAGCTGGGCTGGAGCATCCCCTTCATTGCTGATAATTCGACCACCAGCCAGGACCTGACCTCGCTGGTGTCGAAGGAGCAGCTGAACGGCGTCACAGAGGCTCATCTCGTCCTTGATGTACCACCGGACGCCAAGCGCAAGACCTCGCAGTGGCAGACGATGTACGACACGCTGCAGGCAGAGGGTCCGCTCGTTGCGCCACTTTCCATCTACTCCAGGCGCTTTGATGCTTTGATCTACATCGCGACCGCCGCCAAGCAGGCCGGCTCAACCGATCCGGACAAGATTCGGCAAACGCTCGAGAGCCTCAAGACGCCAACACCGATTCCCTGGGTCACCTTCGCGCACCCACTGGGCTATTCGAGCACGGAGCACTTCGTAGTCTCGGCGGACGATGACTTCGCCTTCACCGGGCCTACCCATCTCGACAACGGCCTCGACAAACCCATCTGACGAGCGGCACGGCCATTTGAAGTACGGCGCCTACCTTTCGCGACCACCCGGGGACAGCGGCAAGCCGGAAGACCTCGTGACGCTTGCGCGGGCGGCAGAGCGGCTAGGCTTCGACTCCATCTGGATGGGGGACCACATCGTCTGGCCGAGGCGATACGACCCCGTTCCGCACGCACTTGAGGTGGGCGGGGACGAGGAGGGTCCCGTCCAGGCGCCGGCGCATGTCTTCGAGCCCTTGACGACGCTCTCATTCCTGGCGGCGACCGTGGAATCGATGCGGCTCGGGGTCGGAGTCCTCGTCACGCCATATCGCAATCCGATCCTCTGCGCCAAGATGCTGGCAACGCTGGACGTGCTTTCGCGTGGTCGACTGGTTGTCGGGGTCGGCACGGGCTGGATGCGTGAGGAGTTCGAGCTGGTCAGCGCACCACCGTATGAGGACCGAGGTGCGGTCACCGATGAGTTCGTCAGGCTCTTCATCGAACTCTGGACGAAGGATATTCCGGAATTCCAAGGACGGTACGCCCGGGCCTCACAAATCGTGTTCAGTCCCAAGCCCATTCAACAGCCGCATCCGCCGATCTGGATCGGCGGCAATGGCGCGATTGCGATGAAGCGGGTGGCCGCTTACGGCAACGGCTGGATGCCGCTGAACCAGAGCCCGGCGCAGATGGCGACCAAGACACGCCAGCTTCGGAGCATCGTCGAAGCCAGCGCCCGAAACCCGGACGAGATCGGCGTGGCGATCGGCTGCAGGATGCGATTCTCTGAGCGATCCGGCCGGCATGGAAGCGACCATGACAGCCTGCTCGGAACGAGCGGCGAGATGATCGACCAGCTCCGCCGATACCAGGAGGCGGGGGTAGACGAGGTCCGTTTGATATCGACCGGCGCTGGTTATGCCGACGTTCCAGAGCTGCTCAGCGCCTGGGGCAGGTTCGCCGATGAAGTGGCCACTAAAGTCTGACCAGGACAGAGGATGATGAACTTGGTGCTCAACCGTCCACGGCCCCTCTATCGTGACCTGTCCGGCGGGAGCGCCCAAGGGGTGTTCGGACCGGACGACCAGCTCGGGTGCTTGAACCTTCTGACCCCTGAACGGGTTGCTGCTTCTGGGGCCCTGATCCGGATCGGAGAGGTGTTCAGCCTGAACGCCTCGCTGATGAATTACAACGTGCCCAACTTCTTCTCCAGGTCCGGAAAATCAGAGCGCGACGCGCCCAGGCACACCGTGATCGTGACATCGACCAAGATGCGGCGCGACGACTATCTCGACGGGTTCTACCCACAAACAAGCTCGCAGTGGGACCACTTCAGGCATTGCGGCGACCCGGACACGGAGACGTTCTACAACGGCCACACAGACGAAACCTGCGGCATCGACGCCTGGGCTGAGCGTGGAATCGCTGGCCGCGGGGTGCTCCTCGATGTCGCGCGCTGGGCAGCCAAGGCGGGACGGCCGATCGATTGGCTCTCGGCCAGGGAGATCACGGTCGCGGACTTGGAGAATACCGCCGCCGCACAGAAAGTCGCAATCACCGAAGGAACTGTCGTGCTGATGCGTGTGGGCTGGCAGGAGGGTTATTCCAAGCTTACTCAAGAGGAGCGCGTCGAGCTCCCGCTCTCGAATCCGCCCTGTCCAGGCCTGGAACATACAAAAGAGATGGCGGAGCGGCTCTGGGACTGGGGCATCGCCGCAATCGGCTCGGACAATCCCGCTCTCGAGGTCTATCCGATGCGGCATTACCCCAGCATCTTGCACGACGATCTGCTCGGAAAGCTCGGGATCCCAATCGGCGAGTTCTGGCTGCTCGACGCCCTGGCCGCCGCCTGTGAGGCTCAGGGGCGATACGAATTCTTTTTCACGTCGGCGCCGCTCAACATCCCCGGCGGGGTGGGCTCGACCGCGAACGCGCTTGCGATCCTCTAGATTCGAACGAACTTCTGTATGCTTCGGTCGCCTCGATCGAGGCCGCCGACGGATTCCGAAACCTCCGCCACGTATAGGCCGCCTTGCGAGTCGACTGCTATTCCGTGTGGCGAGCCGAAGAGGCCGGCGCCCGGCTCTTTGACCACTTTGCCTCGAAGCATGGGATTGCGCGCTGGAGCGGTTGGCAGCGCCAAGCCGCGACCGCTTCCGGTTTCCTCGTCATCGACCTCGACGCCTTCACCCCAACGGGCAAAGACCGTGCCGTCGGCTCCGCAGACCGTTACGCGATGGTGGAGCTCGGCGATGTAGAAGACGTTGTCGGGTCCCTTGCGCACGCTGGTGGGGAGAACAAGACCACCCCACTCGCCCAGGAACTCGCCCCGCGCCGTGAAGAACTGGACCCGATTGTTGTACCGGTCGGCCACGTAGACCTTGTCGCCACCTTCGGTATCGACGAACAGGCTGTGAACTGTGTCGAACTGGCCGGGGCCGTGGCCGCGGCTCCCCCAAGAGAACTTCAACTGCCCGGAGCTGTCGAAGCAGTGGACATGGGCGTTGCCGTAGCCGTCGCTGACGTATAGGTCGCCATTGGAAGCCACGGCGAAGTTGGTGGGCCGGTTGAAGGGCTGGCCGCTGTGCTCGGCGGCGTTGATATGGACGCGCCCGAGCCGCAGCACAAGGCGGCCGTCTTTCGTCCATTTGCGTACGGTGTGGTCACCAGTGTCAGCGGTGTAGATGAAGCCGTCAGCGCCGACGTTCAACCCATGGGGCATCGTGAAGTAGTGCTCGCTCATCTCGCCCCAGGCATCGAGAAAGTGCCCGTCCTTGTCGAAGATCATCATCGGGCGCGGGCTTCGGTTGAAGACGTAGACGTTGTCATCCGCGTCCACGTCAACATCCGCGACCTCGATGAACGTCCATTTCCGAGGCCGCTTGAAGAATCCCTCAACGGGCTCGTAGCGATACTGCCCGGTCGCTGCTGCTGGCTCCGTGCTTGGATTCCCACTCACCATGGCGGACGAAGACTAGCCCTCGATTGCGGAAATGACAACTGCGGCTAGGATGATCGACTGTGACCGCTGACGAGTTCGACGTCATCGTGATCGGCGCTGGGGTCACCGGGCTCTACAGCCTCTACCGACTGCGCGAGCTGGGCCTTTCGGTGCAGGTCTACGAGCATGGCAGTGGCGTTGGGGGCACCTGGTACTGGAATCGATACCCGGGAGCGCGCTTCGACTCCGAGAGCTATACCTACGCCTTCTCCTTCTCGAAGGAGCTCCTCGAGGAGTGGAACTGGTCTGAGCAGTATGCGGCTCAACCGGAGACGGAACGCTATCTCAACTATGTCACCGACAGGTTCGACCTCCGGCGACACATCCGCTTCAACTCGCGCGTCACCTCAGCCGCTTTCGACCAGGCTGACGACCGCTGGACGGTCCAGGTGGCGAACGGTCCGACCGCCCGAGCCCGATTCGTGATCACCGCCGTGGGCGGTCTTTCGGCTCGATATGTCCCGGCGTTCGAAGGTATCGACAGCTTCGAAGGTGAGTGGTGCCACACCGGCAAATGGCCGAAAGGCGGAATTGACTTGGGGGGGAAGCGGGTGGCCGTGGTCGGCACCGGCGCCACCGCCGTCCAGGTCACACCAGAGATCGCCAAGCGCGCGGCGCAGCTCCTCATCTTCCAGCGCACGCCCAACTACTGCGTGCCGCTTCGCAACCGTCCCATCGAACCGGAGACCATGGCATCGATCAAGGCCAGGTACGACCAGATCTTCAAGATGTGTGACGCGACCGGCAACTCCTTCATGCACCTACCCGATCCACGGTCGGCAATGGATGTGTCGCCGAGCGAGAGGCACGCGCAGTTTGAAAGGCTCTGGGCGGAGCCGGGCTTCAAGAAGTTCCTCTCCAATTTCTCCGATGTGATGAAGCCGGGGCCGGCCAACCAAGAGTACGCCGAGTTCGTCCGCGGCAAGATCCGGGAACGGGTCGGCGACCCAATCCTGGCCGAAAAGCTGGTGCCGACGGATCACCCATTCGGATCCAAGCGGGTCCCCTGCGAGAGCGGCTATTACGAGGTATTCGAGCAGGACAACGTCAGCCTCGTCGATGTGCGCGAAGACCCGATCTTGCACATAACCCCCAGGGGCTTGAAAACTGCGAAGAGAGAGTATCCAGTGGACGTCCTGGTCTTCGCGACCGGCTATGACTATGTGACCGGCGCACTGGACCAGATGGACATACATGGACTAGGCGGACTGACGCTCAAGCAGAAGTACTCCGAGGGCGTGCGCTCGTATCTCGGCATACAGAGTGTCGGCTTCCCCAACTTCTTCACGATCAACGCCGTCTCGACGGGGAACTTTGTAAGGGGCCTTGAGCCGCAGGTGGATTGGCTGGGCGAGTGTATCTGCTACGTCCGCAGTCGAGGCTACCGCAGGATCTCCCCGACTCTCGAAGCGGAGGAAGGCTGGACCCAGCATGTGCTCGAGGCCGGCGCGAACAGCATTCTGACCAAGACGAGCTCGTGGTTCGTGGGCGCCAACATCCCTGGCAAGCCGAGGTTCCTGCTGATCACGCCCGATACGGCCCCCGTGATGCGCGAGAAGCGCGCCGCCATCGCAGCAAATGGGTACGAGGGTTTCGAGCTGCAATAGCCAGCGGATGCTGGCCGCGCGGCCGATCGCTTTAGGCTATGACTAGCTCCGGGAGTCCGAGCAGCTGCCGCGCTTCCTGAGGCGTCGCCGGTTCGCAGTTGAATTCGCGGATCAGGCGTACCGCTCGCCGGACGAGGTCCTGGTTGGTGGCCGAGACGCCTCTCGCGTACTCGCTGCAGTCCTCGAGTCCCACGCGCACGTGTCCACCCAAGAGGATCGACATGGTCATGGCAGGCAGCTCCGCCTCTTGGAAGCCGCTGACGGTGAATTGGCAGTTCGCAGGGAGCGATTCGATCTCGAACTGCAGCAAGCGGGGAGAATAAGGGATCGCGCCCTGGAAGAACGCATCGAATCCCATCAGGAGGTTGACCATGTGCGGTGCTCGATCCTGGTGGCTATCGATGAGTCGAACCAGGTCTCTTGTGATCTCGCTGGGGCTCCAGATCTCGAGCTCGGGCTTGATTCGCTTCTCGGCCATCGCCTTGGCGAGCTCGAGCTGGCCGTTAGGGGTATTACGGAACAAGATCTCGCCATCCCCCGTGAGCGCAACCACGGTCTGCAGGCTGAGCGATGCCATCTCCGCGCTAGCTTCGAGAACCCGGAACCTTTCCGCGTGCTTGAGATCGAGCTGTCCGGCCGAGTTCTCTTCGGCCAATCCACGCGTGAAACCACCGGCGGTCGAGTTGTTGATCACGATGTCCGTCTTCTCGCGAACCAGGCGGTTGATCTCCGCATAAACGCTGGGATCGCATGTCGGAGAGCCGTCTGGAAGTCGGGCGTGCATATGCGCGATCGCGGCCCCCAACTCGGCGCATTCGGCGACTTGGTCGGCAATGTCCCGCGGCTGCGTGGGCACGTTTGCGCTGTTGCTGTAGCCGCCGGTCGGCGCCAGGGTCACGATTACTTTTCGTGGCTCCACCGTATTACCTCCTAGCCCTAGTGATTACTGCGGCGCCAAATATAGGTCCGGCTGGAACGCCGGGCAAGTGCACCGTCATGGCGACCGCTCCTCGCCAGGTCCAGAGGGCGGCGCCTGCGGATCCTGAGGTCCTTCGAGGCTCAGCTCGTTGACCCAGTTGTTCCGGCCCAGCTCCCAGAAATCGAGCAATTCCGACTCGAAAGAGAGATCGAAGGCGAGGTTCCATTGCTGGATCAGGAGCTTGTTCGCCATTCGCTTCGTTCTGGCAAGCGCCCGGGCTGGGCGCTTGAGCAGGCGGCGGATCACGTCGTCGAGGACAGCGTCGAGCCGTTCCATCGGGACGGCGTAATTCACGACGTTCATCGCCGCCAGTTCCTTCGCCGTATACGCCGGCGAGAGCATCAGGTACTCCTTTGCCTTCGTTGGCGGCAGGAAAAGCGGCAGCAGGGCGCCCGCGCCGTCACCGGGCGTCATCCCAAACGGGTAGCCATGAGCCACGCCACGCTCGTCCTTGACCTCCTCCATGCCGAGATGGTTCTCGGTCACGATGGCGTCCTCCCAGGCCACGATGAGGTCGCAACCGAGGAGGATGCTCTGTCCATGGGAGGAAGCATGCCCGTTCACGCGCGCGATCACCGGTTTCTCGATCAGCGCCAGGGTCTCGATCACACGGTGTGGTCCGCGCTCGCGGCTGAAGGGCGCGGAGCGTCCTTTGAGCTTGTTCATGCGGTCGAGCCGGGCCTCATCGTAGTAACCGGACCCGGGGGCCCAGTAGAACTCCCCGTCCCGGCTGCCGGTGAGCACGATCACGCGAATCGAGTCGTCCCAACGCAATTCTTCGAGCGCAATGGCGATCGCCGCGTGGACATCGACATAGTCAGGGTGCTTCTCGCCCTCCGCTTGGGTCGCCTCGAAGGGCTTGATCTTGATCGTGGCGACCGGGCCGGCTCGCTCCAGCTCGATAGCGGTGAAGGACATGGGTCTGGGTGCTCCTCTGGCGCCTCTGAACGGGCAGGCTACGATAGATTCCCAGCTGAAAGGAGGTCAAGTTGACCGACGGCGGCAGCGGCCCGGCGATCAGCCCAGCGGTCGTTGACAAGTTCAAACCGATCGAGTGCGCGCAGGTGGCGGATGTTCATCGCCTGCTGGGCCTGGGATGCGTGCTGCAGGGCCTCTACCCGCTGCGGCCGGAGTCGAGGATCTGCGGGCCGGCGCTGACTATCCGCCAGGTTCCGCTGCAGGACAGGCGGCGCTGGGACCTGCAGGAGACGTCGATCATCGAGCTGATCCAATCCGCGCAAGCCGGGACGGTCATCGTGATCGACGCCGGCGGGCGGCTCGACGTCTCCGCCGGCTTCGGTGGAAACGCGGCCACCCTGGCGGTACAGCGACAGCTCGGAGGCATCGTCATCGACGGGGCGTGCCGCGACAGCGCCGCCATCATCGATACAGGGTTCCCGACTTTTGTCAGGGGCACGACCCACCCTCCTAGCCATGGTGTGTACCGCGCCACCTGCATCAACTCCGAGCCGATCCAGCTCGGTTCGGGAGCGGCTGCGATCTCGGTCGGACCCGGTGACCTCGTTCTCGGCGACCGGGATGGGATTGTGATCGTCCCAGTCTCCCGCGCCGTGGAGGTTCTGGCTCTCGCCCAGGAACGCCAAGAGGTGGATCTCGAGATTCGCGAGCTGCTGGCGTCAGGGCGTGGTCCGGAGGATCGAACCTTCCAGGAGCTGCGCAGCCGCGCACGGCGGCTGCAAGGACTCAGCACCACCGACTGACTGCGTCGTTACGGCCACCCACAGCCGGGCGCGTCAACTCGGACAACCTCCACCCACCCGTTGGATGTGCTTTTTTGATCGGACTCGTAGTCGACGCAAGCGGCCATGTTCTCGAGGGTGGTCACCGCCGTCACAAGGAACAGCGTCCGGCGATCGTCTCCACCCAACGCGCAGGCGATGGCCCACTTTCCGGCGGCCAGCGCGATCCGATGGGTGATCTCGCCGCCCTCGAGAATGCGCAGGAACTCGCCAGTCAACGGGGAACCGCACCAGATCCCCCCTTCGGCGTCCAGGCAGATGCCATCAGCCGACGGATCTCGGCCCAGAACCGGATCGCGTCCGGCGGGCGCCAACGACGCGAAGAGGCGGCGATTGGCAAGACTGCCGTCATCGCCGATGTCGAAGGCGACCAGGCGGTGGCTGCGTGACTGAGAGACGATCAGGGTGCTGCCGTCGGGCGTGACAACGGAGCCGTTGGGGGAGAAGAGATTGCCGGCGACCAACCGGTCCGCGCCATCGGGTGCAACTAGGACTATGCCGTCTCCCGAGTTGTGGTCTGAATTGTCCTGGTTGCGCGGAAAGCGGCTGCCAACGTAGGCCCGACCGCCTCCGTCGACCACCATGTCGTTGAGATCGTGCCCCGGAATCGCGTTCAGGTCGGCGTGGACCGAGGGCACGTGGCCATCGAGTCTGACTATCTGCCGCTTGCGCATGGACACCACGATCGGCGTCGAGTCGGGCAGAAAACCAATTCCTGACGGTTTGTCATCCAGGTGGGCAACCGTCGTCGCCCGCCCCCTCAGATCCACCGTCAGAACCCGGTGGGTGTGCATGTCGGAAAGCCAGAGACGGCCGCCGTGCCAACGCGGGCTCTCGGGGAAAACGAGGCCGTCCAGCAGCACCGTGGGAGATAGGCTCATTCCTTGACCCTCCTCTGCGGTAGTCGTACGGTCTGGGTGGCGCCGGCATGAGCCGGTGGACCTGATCAGAGGAGTGGCGCTGTGAGCAAGACCCTGGCCCAGTCGGAATCGACCACGAGCACCAGAGTCGTGCCTTCGCGCCTTGCCGACGGCGGCCGCAGTGTCCTCCCCGTGATCGACTGTGACGTACACCCCATGGCGAGTCCACTGAGCCCGGACATATGGAAGTTTCTTTCCGACCCGACGCGGCAATACCTCCGGCTCCGCGGCTTGCCCGTAAATCTGCTAGGTCCACAGATCCCGCAGCAGCGAGTGTTCGCCCACCGGCTCGATTCGGTCCCGCCGAATGGAACGCCGGGCGGCGACGAAGCGTTTGCTCGAGCCCAGCTGCTCGATGAGCTTGACATCGATGCTGGAATCCTAAACAGCTTTGGCGGCTTGATCGACCACGGCGCCAACTATCCCATCGCAGTCGGCGTGGACCTCATCCGGGCCTACAACGAATGGCTGCGAGAGTCGTGGCTCGAGAAGGACTCGCGCTGGTTCGCAGCGATCTGCATAACCCCGGAACAGCCCGACGAGGCGGTGGCGGAGATCGCCAGGTGTGTCAAGGCTCATGAGCGCTTCAACCAGATCCTCCTGAGCACGCGCATCCAGCAGCCCATCGGCAATCCGCGCTACTGGCCAATCCTGGAGGCAGCCGAGCACTTCAATCTACCGCTGGCCTTCCACGTCGGTGGCGGCAGCCGCTCCGGCCCCTTCACGCCGAGTGGATCACCGAACTACTACTTCGAAGTCCACACGGGGTTTGTCAACCCGGTCTACAATCTGGTCTCGAGCCTGATCTTCGAGGGCGCTCTCGAACGCTTTCCGAAGACGAAGATCGTTATGGCCGAGCTGGCCTGGTCGTGGGCGGCGCCCTTCGCCTGGCGACTAGATGCTTCCTGGCGCGTTCTTCGGGACGAGGTGCCCCATCTGCGGCGCAAGCCATCCGAATATCTCGCCGAGCATTTCTGGTTCACGACGCAGCCGATGGAAGAGCCGGAGAACCCGAAAGTGTTCGCCCAGATCTACGAGCAGTTCGAGAACGCCGGCCTGCATGACCGGCTCATGTATTCGAGCGACTATCCGCACTGGGACTTCGACGCTCCTGAGGCGCTGCCCGCCTGGCTCCCTGAGTCGACCAGGCGCAAGATCCTCGGTGGCAACGCCAGCCAGCTCTACGGCATCCCCGTTCACGATTCCAGCCGGTGAGTCGCGAAGCTACGTCCCCAGTCCTCGCGGAGGCGATCCGAGGAGCGTGGTCCGGTCCGATCATCGACTGTGACGTTCACGCAAACGTGCCATCGCTAGAGACTCTGTTTCCATACCTGGATTCGGTCTGGGTGCAGTTCACCCGCGAGCGAGGCTATACGGGGCCGCTTCGCCTGGCCAGTACGTATCCGCCCAACCTGGCGTCAACCTGCAGGCCGGAGTGGAGGCCGGGTGATCGCCGCGTGCCCGCCTCGGAGCTCGCTCTCCTGCAGGAGCATGTGTTGGACCCGCTGCAGGTCGAGCGGGCGATCCTCACCTGCTATTACGCGCTCGATTCGCTGCGTCACCCCGATTGGTCGGCAGCGTTTGTCAGGGCCCTGAATGACTGGCTGGTGGCCGAGTGGCTCGACAAGGATCCGCGGCTGGCGGCCTCCCTTGTGGTGCCGGCTCGGTATCCGCAGGACATGGTCCGCGAGATCGAGCGGGTCGGCGACCATCCGGGCTTTGTCCAGGTTTTGATGCCGGTGCGCAGCGATCGGCTCTATGGCAACCGGATCTGGCATCCCGTCTATGAGGCCATGGTTCGCCACAACCTGGTCATGGGGATCCACTGGGGAGGAACAGCCGAGGCTTCGCCCGGGCCCGCGGGCTGGCCGACCTGGTACGTCGAGGAATACGCGGCGGAAGTGCAAGCGTATGGCGCCCAGGTGACGAGCCTGATCGCCGAAGGAGTCTTCAAGGTCTTTCCCGAGCTGCGCGTCTCCATCCTGGAGATCGGCTTTGCGTGGCTGCCCTCCTGGCTGTTCCGAATGGACAAGGAATGGAAGGGCCTCCGCCGCGAGATCCCATGGGTGACCAGGCCTCCGTCCGAGATCATCCGCGAGCATATGCGGTTCTCGGTGACTCCACTCGACGCGGGTCCCATCTCTGACCTGGCCAACGTCATCGAGTGGCTCGGCTCCGACGAGCTGCTCATGTTCGCCACCGATTACCCGCACTTCCATGACGACGACCTGTCAGTGCTCCTGAACGCGACGCCTCAGCACATGCACGCAAAGCTGATGTCTGAGAACGCGCGCGCCTGGTACCGGTTATGACCGCGAGCCCTCGCGCCGCCGCGCGCCCGGACCACGCTCGCAAGTTCGTGGTTGCGCGGGTGGAGGATGTGCCCGAGGGCCAGCGAATCATCGTCAGAGTGCAGGACCGCGACATCGGAATCTTCAACGTAGAGGGAGAGTTCTACGCGTTCGCGAACCGATGCCCGCACAAGGGCGGGCCACTCTGCGAAGGCGTGATCGCCGGCTTGATCGAGTCCGATGCTCCCGGCGAGTTCCGCTTCGATCCTGGCCGCAAGCTTCTGATCTGTCCCTGGCACGGGTGGGAGTTCGACCTCAGAGATGGCCAGTCCTATCTGGAGGCGGCCAATACCAAGGCAAGGCCCTATCCGGTCGACGTCGAGCCGGGAAAGGACATAGCTCGCTCGATCAAGAGCGCAGAGTCCGGCGGTGAATCCCGGACCCTCATACCGGGACCGTACGTTGCTGACACGATCCCGGTTTCGGTCGAACGCGACTATCTCGTGATCACGATGCGGTCGTGACGGGACGGTCGACGGGACCCGATCGTCCCCGGCCGTCCTATCGCGACTTGCCTGAGGGGAATGCTCGCGGAGTCTTCGGTGCCGATGATCAGCTGGGTTGCCTGAACCTCCTGACCCCCGACCGCACAGCAGCCGCCGCAAAGCTGGTTCGCACAGGGCAGGTCTTCAGCCTCAACGGCTCGCTGACTCATTACAACGTTCCCAATTTCTTTGCAGCGACGGGGATCGGAAGGGGTGCTCCCAAGCACACCGTGTTCGCCATCGGAAAGGCGAAAATCCGACGCGAAGACTATCTCGACGGGTTCTACCCACAGGCTGGGTCGCAGTGGGACCATTTCCGCCACTGCGGCGACCCGGTAACCGGAACCTTCTACAACGGCCACACGGACGAAACCTGCGGTATTCACGCTTGGGCGGAGCGAGGCATCGCCGGGCGGGGCGTGCTGCTTGACGTCGCGCGTTACCTCGTTTCGCGAGGCGATCCGATCGACTGGTTGTCGCCTCGTGAGATCACGGTTGCCGATCTCGAGGAGACGGCGGCGGCCCAGGGGGTCGTCGTGACCGAGGGCACGATCCTGCTGCTGCGCGTTGGCTGGCAAGAAGGCTATGCGAAGCTAAGCGCGGAAGAGCGCGTGGCGCTGCCGACCTCGAATCCCCCTGCACCCGGCTTGGAGGCATCCAAGCCGATGGCGGGACGTCTCTGGGACTGGGGTATTGCCGCGATCGGCTCGGATAACCCGGGGCTCGAATCGTATCTGCCGGGTCGCCCGAGCACGCTGCACGACGATCTACTGGGCAGGCTAGGGATCCCGATCGGCGAGTTCTGGTTGCTCGACGATCTCGCCGCGCGATGCGCAGCTGAAGGCCGCCACGAGTTCCTGTTCACCTCCGCCCCTCTCAACGTCGCCGGCGGGGTTGGCTCGACCGCCAACGCGCTGGCGATCCAGTAGAGGAGCTCCCATGCCACTGAAGATCGGCCTCGGGCCATTTTCCGGGCAGGTAGCGCCAGGGGCGGCTCGCACTTTCCACGAGGAGTACAACGACCTGCTGAAGCTGGCTGCGCTGGCTGACGAGCAGGGCTACGACTCCGTCTGGCTGTCCGAGCACCACGGGGCCGACGATGGCTACATGCCCTCCTCGATCGTGATCCTCGCCGCGATGGCCGCCGTCACCAAGCGAATCCAGCTGGGTACCGCCGTCACGCTCGCCCCATTCCAACATCCGCTGCGGTTCGCCGAGGACTGCGCGGTCGTCGATCAGATCTCCGGAGGCAGGCTGACCGTGGGCCTGGCGCCCGGGTGGCGGCGTGACGAGTTCCGATCCTTCGGGATCCCATTCCAGCAGCGAATACAGCGAACTGTCGAGCTGATTCAGGTCTGCCGGATGGCCTGGTCAGAGCCGCGGTTCAGCTTTGCCGGGCGCATCTACTCATACGACAACGCGGCGATCACACCGAAGCCCGCCCACGCGCTTCATGTTTTGATGGGCGCATCCGTTGAGGCGGCGGCCGCGCGAGCGGGCAGGTTGGCGGATGGTTTTATGGCCGCCCGCCACCGGATGGAGCGGTTCGCTGAGCTGGCTGAGGCATTCGATCGCGGCGCACGCGCCGCCGGCCGGGATCCCGCCGCGCTCGAGATCGGCTTCCTGCACAACGTGTTCGTGACCTCCGATGGTTCGATCCCCGCCTGTGTAGCGGAAGGGATCCAGCGCCAGGTCGTCATGTACACGCGCTCCGAAGGCGACAACGAGGTCGAACACGATCCGCGCGTCCTTCAATCCAAAAGCGTGCTCGGAGATCCGGCGGCGGTCATCGCCGAGCTGCGCCCGTGGGTCGAGCGATACGGTGATCGTCAGCTGCACTTGGTGGTCCGGCTTCATTACCCCGGCATGACGTTCGCCGACACCGCGCCCGCGGTCGAGCTGTTCGCTCGATCGGTGATGCCCACTCTGCGCGCACTGGCAGGCGACTGATGCAGCCGATTCCCAACTACTTTCGGCTGACGGATTTCGAAGCCATCTTCAGAGACCACCCGCTGCCGGAAGAGTACGAGCAGGGGATGTTCCGCTGGCCTCCGGAAAGGGTCTACGCGCACCAAGAGCGACTGTTCTCGGAGGTGCTGGCTAGGGCCTGGAACAACCCCTTTTATTCGCGGATCTGGAGAGTCGCCGGGTTGGAGCCGGGCGATGTCAGTGGACTGGCAGACCTCGATAAGCTACCAATCGTCAGCTCCGACGACTTCAAGCGAGAGATCGAGGCGAATCCGCCCTTTGGGCTCCACCAGAGCGTGGGCCCGGCCGACACTGCAAGGCATCCGCTCAAGCTGCAGAGCAGCGGAGGCACGACCGGTCGACCGCGACCGACGTTCTTCGGCCCCTTGGAGTGGGAGGTGCAGGGCATCCAGACCGCACGTGCCCTATACATCCAGGGAGCCCGCCCCGGCGACGTGATGCTGATCCCGGTGACCCTGACGACCTCCAATCTCGGATGGTGCTACTTCCAGGCCTGCTACTACTACCTGGGGATCGTCCCGATCACAACCGGGAGCGGAGTGGTCACGCCCAGCCGGCGTCAAATCGAGTACGCGCAGACCTGGGGGGCAAACATCCTCGGCGCGTTCCCCGAGTATCTCCTCGTCCTCGCAAAGGCTGCTGAGGACATGGGCATCGACCCTAGGTCGCTGGGAATGAAGCTGATCAGTACCTACCTGGGTCCCGACACCGAGGGTCATCTGCGCCGTGACCTGGAGGATTCCTGGGCAGCGCCCGCGTACGACAACTATGGCTCACATGAGATAGGGCTCGTCTCGTTCGAATGCCAAGCAAAGCAAGGCCTTCACTTCAGCGAGGACACGATCTTCGTCCAGGTCACTGACATCGAGTCGGGCGCGGTCATGCCCGCGGGCGAGACCGGAAACCTCGTCGCGACATCGCTGCACAGACGCTACCCGCCGCTGATCCGATACAACATGCTGGACTTGGTGCGGCTGTTGCCAGCTGGGCGCTGCGAGTGCGGCAGCCAATCTCGTCGCATGGACCACTTCCTCGGCAGGAGCGATGACATGGTCAAGCTCCGTGGGACAAACGTGTTTCCGATGGCATGCCTGAACGCGGTCCAATCGGACCGGCGCACGACCGGGCAGTGGCTGTGTGTCGTCGATCGTGTCGGTGGGGGCAGAAACGCTCGCGACGAGATGACAGTAAGAGTTGAATCAGTCAGCTCGGACGTCGCCGCCGATTCGCTTAGACAAGACCTCGAGAAGCGTCTACGCGAGGACCTCGGGGTTCGAGTCACGGTCGACGTCGTCGCTGCGGCGAGCCTCGCCGAGCTGACCAATCACGGCCGTGAGGGTAAGGTGCGCCGGCTGCTAGACCGGCGCCCGGAGTACAAGCGCCTCTACTAGGCTCACAGGCTGGAACGCACCTTCGAACTCGCCAGTGGGACGTCGCCAACTGAGCTGAGAAGGCGGCGACGGTTCCACCACCACTCGACCCAACGGACGGCGGCCAGCTCAACCTCGTCGATCGGCTTCCAGGGCGCGCGCCCCTCTCGGACGACGGCGCAGGTGACGGTCCCCTTGACAGGCAAACTGACGAATGAATGATTTGTCCTCGAGATGGGCGCTGAGTGCCTTAGTGTCGGAGCCCTTGTCGCCCGCTAGCCGCGCGGTCAGGCGGGTCATAACCGGCCAAGACAGGTCGGGCAAGAGCGTGTTTGTAATCGACGAGGAAGTCGAGCCGATCCTCAGCAGCAACGGTCTCCGCTACCACTTGATCTGGGGCACGGACACCGTGCCGGAGCTCCCCACCGACGGAGTCCCCAATTTCAGCTATGCAAGGTTTCCACTACCGGGAGGGGTGCGCGTGCATGTCTCCGAGCGGCTGCCGGCGAATTCCGGACCCCAGCAGACACCAGGACAGCTTCCCCGCGACAACGGCGCCATCGTGAAAATGGATCCTGAGACGGGGATGCACATGTCCAACAGCGTTGACATCGTATTCGTCATCTCGGGCGAAGTCGGTGTCGAGCAGGACGACGGGGCGCAGGTTGTTCTCCGAGCGGGAGACGTGTTAGTGCAGAATGGTGCCATGCACACGTGGCACTGGAGGGGTCCCTGCCGCCTCGGGTTCGTATTCGTGGGTGCACACCGCAAGGCATAAGACGAAGCGCCGCGCTGCCTCTCAATTAGCGCTCAGTTTGGGGTCTTGCTGAAGACGAATCCGAAGCCCACATTGCAAGGGTTTGTGACGGCGACACATATCTCAGCCTTGGGCACTTGTCGTCGCCCGGAGCGGCCCTGAATTTGGAGGATTGACTCCAGTATGTGGCCGATGCCGTGAGTGCGACCGGCGCCAAGATTGCCACTCGATGGGTTCAAAGGCAGCGTGGGGTTGGCGACAAACGCGAAGCCGTCTCCTTCGCCACAAAAGCCGAGTGCCTCTGCCCAAAGGGGAGTGAGGACGCTGAAGCCATCGTATAGATCGGCTACGTCGACGTCCCTGGGCCCCACTCCAGCGTTCTTCCATAAATGCCGGGCCACTTGCTGCCCGTCTTCCACGTACTCTTCCAATGACATTGGCGCCTTCTTGACGACAGTGGAGCGGTTGGACATACCGAGCACGTAAGCGGGAGGATGCCTCAGGTCCTTGGCGCGCTCGGTGGTGGTTACAACAAAAGCTGCCACGGTCTGGACTGGTATGTCGCAGTCGAAAAGGCAAAGCGGCGAGCTGATCATGCGAGAGTTCAGGTAGTCATCGCGCGTCAACGGCTGACCTCCGTACTGTGCCCAATAGCCATACTCCCACTGGAGCGCGTTGTCGCGGTTCCTCACGACAAATGCCGCCAGCTCCTCTCGGGTGCTGCCGTATTTGTGCATGTGAGCGTGCGCCATCGGCCCGAACACGGCCGGTGGAAAAATGCCGTACGGCGCCCGGAACTGGCCGGCACCCGATGCCTCACTTGGGTCTGTGTGGCCATAACGTCTGGTGGCGGGGCTGTGCAGGGCCCGAACGCAAACTGCGTACCTACACGCCCCTGACGCCACCGCGTGCATGGCGCCCATCAAGCTTCCACCCACAGCCACCGTTCGCACGTACCGCTGCGCCCAGGCTACGTCCAGCTTCAGGGCCTGGGTTAAGAATTCCGGGCTGATGACATTCAGTCCATCGACGTCTCCGGCACCTTCAAACGGCTGATCGGGCGCAGTCGAAACGCCATCGATATCGGAGGGGTCGAGCCCCGCGTCTTCGATGGCCAGCCTCACCGCCTCTACCCCCAAGACCCCCAGCGCCACTTCGGCACGCCGAAAGAGCCTGGAGTGACCGACACCCACAACGGCAACTCTCGCTTTCGCTGCCATTACTGTCTAGTCGATCTGGCTGCCCGGAATTGCGGAATGAGCCTCCCGGGGACGATCTCTTCGAAGTCAACCACAACAGCCAGCCCTATTCGGATTTCGCCCACGGGCGTGCCGGGGATATTGCTGAGCATGAAGAGTCCTTTCTGCTCAACCAGCTCCACTATTGCCACCGTATACGGCTGAATTGCCTCGAAGGCCGGCTGGCGGGCATCGTGTGTGATCGTGAAGCTGTTTATTGTGCCGCGGCCACTGACCGGTTCATAAGTCAGCTCGGTGGAGAGGCACTCCGGACAAAGCCCGACCGGCGGGTGGTAATACGTTCTGCAATTCTGACAGCGCTGGATTACCAGCCGGCGCTGGTTGATCGACTCCCAGAAAGTCTCGGTCAACTCATCCGGGATCGGAACCGGCCTGTGCTTCTCCGCCTTGCCTGCGCTCGTGGACTTGAGATCCGTCCTGGTCCCGGCACCCGTGCGTTTCACCGACAAGAGCCTCTCACAACACAAGCCTAGGTCGGGAATCCTGCGGCAGGGAAGGTCAAGGACCACTACCCTAGCCGTTTACATGCGAGATGCCAAAAGATACCATGGTCACGCTGACATTCCGGAGGGTACGACGGGAAGGACCGGAGACGTGAACGACCAGCAGCGGGCACCCAGACCGGGGTTTCTCCCAGGGATTCGCGTTTTGGAGCTTGCCGACGAACTCGGCGAATACTGCGGCAAAGTACTGGCAGGCTTAGGCGCCGATGTGATCAAAGTCGAGCCTCCCGCTGGCGAGAAGACGCGGCGTTACGGCCCCTTCTACGAGGACCATCCGCATCCTCACCGGAGCCTCTACTTCTGGCACTACAACTTCGGAAAGCGCGGCATCACCCTCAACCTGGACGAGAATCAAGGGCGGAAACACTTCCTTGAGCTGGTCAAGCGGGCTGATGTCGTCCTGGAGACGCGGCCGCGTGGCTTCCTGGAACAGCGAGGGCTGGGATACGAAGCGCTGAAGTCGCATAACAGGAGCCTGATTGTGGCGCGGATTTCACCCTTTGGCGATGGCGGTCCCTGGGGGGACTACAAGGCTTCCGACCTCGTGCACTTGGCACTGGGTGGGGTGATGATGAACTGTGGGTACGACCCCGATCCGTCTGGGTTCTACGAGACGCCGCCCGTGGCCCCCCAAATGTGGCAGTCATACCACATCGCCGGCGAGATGGCCGCCATGGCGATCGTGGGCGCGCTCTGTTGGCGCCAGCACTCAGGAAAGGGTCAGTACCTCTCCACGGCTGTTCATGATGCCGTCGCAAAGCAAACCGAGACCGACATCCCGAACTGGATCTACTCTCGGTTGCCCCATGCTCGCAGGACGGGCCTCCATTCAAGGCCGAATCCAAACGAGCCGGCCTCGATCGCGTTGACGAAGGATGGGCGCTGGCTTTTGCCGTACCACACGTATCTGGAGTTGAGCTCCCTGGGTCAGGACAAGACGTTCCGGGACACCGTCGCCGTTCTGGGCAAATACGGTTCGGCTGAAGATCTGACCGATGAGAAGTACTCCGATCCAGCCTTCAGATCCAGTCGCCTCGCGCAGCGCCACATCGGCAGGGTCATCAATGCTTTTGTCGGACGCTTCCTGTTCGACCGCGACATCTGGCGCGAATTTCAAGAGGCCGGCCTGACCTGGGGGCCTCTGCGACGCCCTGAGGAGAATCTGGCCGACTCACACTGGCGAACTCGAGACACGTTTGTCGAGGTCGAGCACGCCGAGGTTGGCAAGACATTCACCGAGATCGGCGCCAAGTGGTTGTGTTCGGAGGTGCCCTGGCCAAAGGGTCCTCGAGCTCCACTCCTTGGCGAGCACAATCAGGAAGTTCTGGGCAGCCTGCCGGAGGAGCGGGTTCGGATCATTGCCGTGCCCGGGAGCGCACTTAAGCCGAAACTGAGCAAGCGCGGGAAACCTTTCGCGCTGGCCGGGGTCCGGTTCATCGACCTGTCCTGGCTGGTGGCCAGCGCCGGAGCCGGGCGTTTTCTCGCGGCCTTGGGCGCCGAAGTTATCAAGGTCGAGCACAAAACGCGTTGGGACATCGTCAGATGGGGCAATGGAATCCCTCCTGAAGGGGGCCGGAGGGCGCGTGAGCAGATGACGGAATCGATCCGTTTCCCAGGTCCCCGGCCGGAGAGTCCAAATCGGTCAGGCTTTTTCATGGATCTCAACTCGGGCAAGCGCGCTATCAGCCTCAATCTCAAGCAACCACAAGGGAAAGTCATCCTGACTGAGCTCTTGAAAAAGGCCGACGTGGTAGCCGAAGGGTTCTCTCCTGGGACGATGGACCGGATGGGATTCGGCTATCAACGGCTGAAGGAGATCAATCCTCGAATCGTGTATGTCCAGCAATCTGGAATGGGTCAGATGGGGACTTATGGCGAGATGCGAAGCTACGGACCAGTCGCTGCAGGGTTCTCGGGCCTGAGCGAGATGACAGGATTGCCGGAGCCCTATCCGCCAGCGGGGATTGGCTACTCCTATCTGGACTGGTTCGGGGCCTACAACATGGCCATCGCGATCATCGCTGGCCTCTACCGTCAAAGGGTGACCGGACAAGGCTGCTGGATCGACGCCTCCCAGGTCGAGACAGGCACATACCTGGTCGGGACCACGATTCTGGACCACTCCGCCAATGGTCGCTCTTGGCGACGTTACGGAAACCGGTCGCCCTACAAGCCGGCCGCGCCACATGGGGTCTACCGGACCGCAGGCAACGATCGCTGGATCGCGATCGCGTGCTTTGACGAAGAAGAGTGGCAGTGCTTTCTGGGTGTGGTGGATCACCCCGAATGGGGCCGTGATCCCAGGTTCGCAACGCTCGAGTCACGGCTGGCGAATCAGGACGAACTGGACAAGCTCGTCGGTGAGGCAACCCAGACTTATGACGGCAACACGTTGATGGAGAGGCTGCAGCGAGCAGGCGTGGCGGCTGGGATCTGCCAGACCGCGGAGGACCGCGCCGATTCCGACCCGCAGCTCAAGTACCTTGAGTGGATGGTAGAGCTCCAGCAGACCGAGATCGGTACCTGGCCTGTCAAAGAGTTCCCTGTCAAGTTCAGCGAGACTCCCCCTTACATGGGAGGCAGCATCGACCGCCATGGGCCCAACTATGCTGAGGACAACGCGTACGTCTACGGAAGGATTCTTGGCCTGTCAGCTCGGGAAATCCAAGACCTCGCAAGGCAGGACGTCATTTGAGCGCGCCGGGAACGCATGAAGACTGCCGATGAGGCCATCGCCGATCTGATCTCCACGTACGCAGAGCGGCTCGACCTGGGCGATTACGAGGCTCTCGCCGACCTCTTCTCGGATGTCACGGTAACGTACATCTCCCCGTCCGTCATGAGCCGCGGCCGGGCTGAGCCTCTAGCTCGTGATACGGCCCGTACCCGGAAGCATGCTGATGGCACGCCCAGGACCACGCACGTCACCACCAATCTCATTGTCGACGTGGACGAGGCCGCCGGGACGGCGACTGCATGGAGCTATTTCACAGTGTTCCAGCAAGTGAGTGGCCAGATCGCGCTGCAGCGCATCAACGCGGCCGCTACCACGATCGCTTGGAATGCGTCGGGGGAGGCTGGCGGTTTGCCTTGCGACAGATCATCAAGCGCTCTGGCCGGCGATCTCTCCGCGCGTGATCGGCGAAAACGGGTCGCATTGAACGATTCAGTCGAAGCGCCGTCGCAGCTCACAAGCGCGAGCGCACTTCGTCGGCGAAGCGGCGCCAGTTAGTCACCAGCTCCTCGGTCGGAACCTCTCCGATGGTGCCCGCCCGGTGTAAGAGGTGGATTTCGTCCACACCAGCCTCCTGATAGCGACGAACATCGTCGAGCATCTGCCGCGGAGTGCCCGTAATCATGTGCCGATCGCTCCCGGCGGCCGACTCAGTGAAGCGGAATCGCGTTCCGATCGCAGTCGTGACGGTTGCGGGGTCGCGACCCGCTTTCTCGTAGAGCGCTCGCAGCTCCTTGATCTTGGTGGCCATGTCGGCCGGCGACAGGTAAACAGGCATCCAGCCGTCTCCCAGAGCCGCGGTCCGCCGCATGGCAGCGATTCCGTTGCCGCCGACCCAGATCGGAGGATGCGGCTTTTGCAGCGGCTTCGGCCAAAACGCGAAATCGGACACCGAGTAGTGCTTACCTTCGAAACTCGGATCGTCCTGCGTCCAGAGGGCCTTGTAGACTGCAATGTAATCGTCCGTCACCCGGCCCCGCTCCGAGTAGGGAGGAGTTCGAAGAACCTCAAATTCCTCACGCATCCAGCCGGCCCCGACGCCGGCCAGCAGCCTGCCGCCGGACACCACGTCAACCGTGGCTAGCATTTTGGCGGCAAGGATCGGGTTTCGATACGGGACGACGAGAACTCCAACGCCCAGCTTGATCGAGCGGGTCTGGCCGGCGAGGAAAGATAGCAGCGTGATCGGCTCGAGATACTCCGACCCCTCAGGGTAGGTACCACCGACGTCTCTGTAGTGGGGTGTTTGATCGACAACGTTGGGAATCACGATGTGATCACCTGCCCAGAGCGAGTCGTAGCCTAGCTGCTCTGCGGTTTGGGCCCGCCGGATCATGGCTGGAAGGCCTAACTGAGGTTCGTAAAGGCCGAGTACGACGCCAAATCTCATGCCTCAGCCCTCCTCCGACGGAGTGGTTGAGCCGGTCCCCTTGACAGCGCAACTGAAGAATGAATGATATGTCATCGATGTTGGGGCTGGTGCATTAGTGTCAGGGTCCCTGTCGTCCGATAGCCGAGTTTGGCTCATCACCGGGGCTGCAGGTGGCCTTGGTCGCGCGATCACAGCCGCCGCGCTAGGGTGCGGGGATCGCGTGGTGGCGGCAGCGCGTCGACCTGAACGGCTGGAAGGGCTGGTTCCCGCGGAGTCCGCGCAGTCATTGGCCGTACCACTCGACGTGACGGACCCGAGTCAGGTGAAGGCGACAGTAGAAGCGAGCCTTGCGCGCTTCGGTCGTCTGGATGTCGTTGTTAACAACGCGGGCGCGGCTATTTTCGGAGCCTTCGAGGAGGTAGCGGAGGATCAGGTACGGCGCCTTCTCGAAGTGAATCTGTTTGGCGCGATGCACGTCGCGAGGGCGGTCCTTCCCCAACTTAGGAAGCAACAATCTGGACACATCATTCAGATCAGCTCTGCCAGCGGGCAGGACGCACGGCCGGGAGTGGGGACGTATGCCACGACAAAGTTCGCATTGGAGGGCTTTTCCGAGTCTCTCGCCAAGGAGGTGGAGCCGTTCGGCATCAAGTTGACGATTGTGGAACCGGGACGGTTCCGTACCAACTTCAGCCGATCGGTCGAGCAAGCGGCACAGCCGCTTCGCGCCTACGCACCGACGCTCAGCGGCCCCCGAGAGGCGTTGTTGGCTCACCTTGACGACCAGCGCGGGGATCCCGACCGGGCCGCTCAGGCGATCTTGGCCGTAGTCGACGCGGACCGACCACCGCTGCGCCTTCCACTCGGGGAAGACGCGTTCGAACGCATTCGCTCGAAGGTCAGTCGCCAGGAAGCAGACTGGCGATTGTGGGAGCAGACGATCGTCGGTACGGACTTCGAGGAAGCGTGTTGACGACCGGCCAACAACCGGTACGAGTATGGGGCCGTAAGGATTCGGTCTCAGAGATCGAGGTCATTCTGGGCCGAGGCAAGATGGAGGGCAAATACGTGTATGTGGGTTGGGTACAGAAGCTGAGAATTGCACCGGTGATAGCTGCCCTGCTTCTTTTGTCAGTTGCCTGTTCGGGTGCTAGTCCGGGTTCCAGTCCGAGCAGCAGCGGCAATCCGTTCAGAATCCTCATGATCGTAAATCTGACGGGCTCGGCGTCGTACTACGGACAAGGCGCCGTCCAGTCTTTCGGTGCCGCGCGCAAGTTCCTCAACAAGTCCGGTGGGATTCTCAATCGGCCGATCACGATCGACTATGTCGACTCCCAAGGCGACCCCACCAAGGCGGTAAGCCTCCTGACGCAACAGACGAACTCTGGTGTGAAATATGACCTGTGCGTCTGCGGGACCTTCAGTGCCGAGACGCTCGCGTTGCTCCCAGCAACGACCAAGGCGAAGCTGCTCACCACCTCGTCTGGCGGCGCCAGCGCATTCGATGACCCGGCCAACTATCCCCTTTACTTCGGCGCTCAGGTGCAGCAGAAATATCCGGCTCAGGCTCTGGTCCAGCAAGTGATGAAACTTGGTTACAAGAGGCCCGGAATATTCATCAGCAACGACGTAACTGGCACGGAACTGTTGGGTATCTATCAGCAGCTCTTCACCTCGGCGGGCATCCAGCCGATCTTTCAGCAATACTCGCCTTCCCAGCTTGACTTCACCCCGGCGCTTCAAGCCCTCCAAGCGAAACAACCAGATGTGGTGATTCTCAACGCCTTCGGAGCGCCAACAGGAATCATCTTCCGCAATCGCGCCAAGTTGGGTTGGACCGTTCCTGTGATCGCAAACACTACAACGGCGAGTCAGGACTTGACGAGCTTCGTGTCTATGGATCAGTTGACAAACGTGACTGAGCAGCACAAAGTCGTCGACATACCATCAGGCTCATCTCACAAGACTGCACAATGGCAGGCGACCTATGACGCGGTCATCGGGGAGGGCCCCTTGGTTTCGTCGCTGTCAAACTATTCCGCACTCTTTGATGTGCTACTGTACTTCGCTACCGCAGCAAAGCAGGCTGGCTCCACTGACCCCGACAAGATTCGGCAAGCGTTGGAGAACCTTAAGACTCCCACGCCTGTGCCGTGGGTCACCTGGCCCCACCCGCTTGGCTACTCGAGTACAGAACACTTTGTGGTCGCGGAGAGCGGCGACTTCACCTTCACCGGCGTGACCCACCTCGACCAGGGTTTGAACAAGCCCGCTAGTTAGGCGCATCAAGACAGGCGACCTGGACGCCATGGCATTGCTCATCGATACGGATGTTCACGAGCCGCTCCGGACGGTGCGAGACCTGCTGCCGTACCTGGACCCGCATTGGCAGGTGCATGTCACTGAAGAGCGAGGCGACAACGTATTGTCCAAGATCCAGCTGCCGTACTCGCCGCCAGGCTCGGGCGAGCGACGGGAGTGGCGCGCGACCGATGATGACAGGGAAAAGGATTTGGAGCGCCTGCGCTCGAACCTCTTGGAGGGCGAGGGCGTAACGGCAGCCATCCTCAATGGGTTCTTCCACGTCTCGGCGCTCCCGGTCGACTATGAGTTCGCAACAGCTCTGGCAGCCGCGTACAACGACTGGCAAATCCACGTTTGGCTCGAGCGGGAGCCCCGCTTGCGAGGATCCGTTCATGTCATTGCGCACAATCCGGAGGTGGCGGCGCGGGAGATCGACCGCGTCGCTGAGCATCCTCAGATAGTGCAAGTCTTCCTACCACTCGTGAACGATCGTCAGTATGGCGATCCGCATTACCATCCCATCTTCGAGGCTGCGGTACGGAACGACCTCGTGGTCACTTTTCATCATGGCTCGCACACGAGGACGGTGCTCGGTTATCCGCGCCATTTCATTGAGTGGCACACGGTGGCCGCGCCCCAAGCGGCCCAGAACCAACTCCTCAGCCTCATCTGCAACGGGGTCTTCGATCGATATCCCGACCTGAAGGTTGTTTTTCTGGAGACCGGGGTGGCCTGGGTGCCATGGTTTATGTGGCGGCTTGATCAGCAATACCGAGAAATGCGCAGGGAGGTGCCCTGGGTCAGCCGGCTGCCCAGTGAGATCATGCGCGATAGCGTGCGCGTGGCTACGCAGCCGATGGGAGACGTGAAGCCTCAGCACTTCGAGAAACTGGTGGAGATGACTGACACAGAGAGGGTCTACGTCTTCGCCACCGACTATCCTCATTACGACGCCGACACTTCTGGCGCGGGACCGCTCGTTTCGCTAGCAGAGCAGTTGAGCCAACGGATCCGATACCAAAACGCCGTAGAGTCCTTTCCTCGTTTAAGAGATTTGTCTGAATGAAGCATGAGCTGTTTCCGATCAGAGAACTGGCCCCGGGCGGCATGCGCTCAGTCGATGTGGATGGCGTTGCAATCGTCGTTATCCGGACATTGGATGACACCCTGCACGCGCTGCGGGATGCCTGCTCACATCAGGGAGCCCGTTTGTCTCGCGGCCGGCTGAAGCCCGTGGTCGTCGGTCCCGATGTCGGCCGATACCGATTGCTAAAGAACAAGCTGGTACTTTGCTGCCCATGGCACGAGTTCGAATTCGAGCTTGAGACCGGGCGCTGCGTCGCGGATCCGAAGCACCATCGCGTTCGTGCTTATCAAGTGGAGGTCGAGGACGACACGGTCGTGCTCTACAGGTAGTCCCTTATACGGTCGCGCTCAGGGGTCGCATGCCAACGAGTAAGCCTCTTCCATTACGGAGGTTTGCCTCGAGCTTGTGCGTGCGCGCCCAGCTGAGCCAAAGAGAACTCACTGAGCAAATGCTCGCGAACCTGCTCGATAGAGGCTGTGTCGTCACGAGCATCATCGATCACGGGTCGCGCGTCGCCGCGGTCGACGGTCGTATGGCCAAAGACATCAGAGGTGAAGACGGTCCGCGTCTTCGCGTCGTAGGCCTAGAAGGTGGCCAGTGTCCGGATCGCCGGTGCCAACACCAGCCAGCGACCGGACTGGTCGAGCGGGATCGACGCCCCGACTGGGGTCCGCGACAACTCCATCGTCCGGCCCTATCAGCCGTTAGGGACCGCAGTCACGTCGGCGAAGACATGACTGTGTTAGTGCCTCCATTTGCGCCGGCTGGAAGCCGGTGGCAGTCGACGGCACCCACGTCACACGGCCATCGAGTGGCAGCATTCCGCCGAGCGCGAAGAGCCGCCCAGGAAGTAGCTCAACCGGACTACGTCAGGACGTGTTGTCGTGTCGCTCAATCGGGCGAAACGCCAACTTCAGGTCCGGTTGCGGAAATCGCGAGCGAGGCTAGGATGATAGCGTGGCCGCAGGCTCTCGTGCGAGCACCTCGAGGAGTCGAGCGATTGACGAGGGCTCCCGCAGGCGCAACGATCCGTTCCCGATCGTGCCCAACAAAGTGTATGCGTTGGGCGACTGCGCAGAGCTCGACGGTACTCTGAGCTGGGCTCCCAAGCTATTTCGCCGCTTTCAGCGCATCAACTGCTTCCTGCTGATAGAGGGCGGCGAAGCCCTTCTAATCGATACCGGTGTCCCCGCCCACGCGTCCACGGTTCTCTTCCAACTGCAGCGTCTCTTACCGCCGAATTCGGTCCTAAAGGTCTTCCTTACTCGGGCGGAACTGGACGCCGTTGCCAACCTCGCCGCCATACGGGAAGCCTATGACGTGCGCTTCGTGATGGCCGGCGGAAGCGCCAATCCATTCGATGGGTACAACGATGTGACGGCCCGGCAGGGTTCCCCTGGCTGCGCTCTCACAGTTGCAAGGACAAGCGAAATTGATCTTGGCTCGGCGCGGCAGATCAGGATAGTCGTGCCTCTGTTGCGGTTCCTGCCCACATATTGGCCGTTCGACGTCGCGACCCGGACGCTGTTCACCTCCGATGCTTTCGGCTGGACGGATCAGTCGCGGCCGGATGGTGTCTTCACGCTCTCCGAATCTGCTGATCCACTCATGCGGGAATCTATCGAAGCTCACATCCTTCAAAAGTTCTGGTGGCTTCCCGGGTCTCGCACGAAAGACATCAAAGACGACCTGGTCACGATCTTCGACACATTGGATCCCGAGTTCATAGCACCAGGTCATGGATGCATCTTGATGGGTCGGGACGTGATCAAGAGGCACGTGAGCCTCCTGCTCGAGCTTCTCGATGGTTACTCGTTGTGAGTGGTATATCCGACCCCTCTAGCTATGGCCTGATGGGGGCGATACCGAGCCTGGTCGACGGACGGTCGTTAGATTTGCAAACCCCGCCTGGCCTGCCGCGCGAGATCGCGCCCGGGGTGTTCTGGCTAGGTGTGTGCTCGGTCAGGGCGAGCCCTAGCGGCGTAATACACAGCGGCAACTCGACCTACCTGGTGGTGGGCTCAGCCAAGTCCGTGCTCATTGACACCGGCTACATTCAGACCTTTCCGGAGATGTCCCGTCAGGTGGACGCTTGCCTGAACGGTCGCTCGCTTGACTTCATCATGCCGACCCACCCTGAGCTGCCGCACAGCGGTAGTCTCGGGCTCTTTCTCGAAAGGTATGACAACGCTACGGCCATTGGCGACGTCCGCGACTACGGACTCTACTACCCAGAACACGCTGACCGGTTCAAAGAGGTTCCGATCGGTGAGACCATCAATCTGGGAGGGGGCTATGTCTTTCATATGATGGAGGCCCTTCTTAAAGACTTGCCAAACACACGCTGGGGCTACGAGCGAAGCGTAAGGGTCCTTTTTGTTGCCGATGGCTTCGCCTATCTGCATCACCCAGACGTGGCTCAGGAGGCATCGGATACGCACCTGCCCAGCGAGTGTGGGCGCGTGTCAGCTCCGGGGGACGGCTTTCCGACGGTGGACCAGATACAGCACTACACCTCGTTCGCGTTCTACTGGGCACGATATCGCGACGATGCGGACGAGCTGTTCGCCAGAGTGGAGGCGCTTCTAGACGAGTACAACGTCGCGCTGCTGGCCCCATCCCACGGCAATCCGATACTAGACCTAAAGCGCGTGATCGAGGCGACCAGGCTAGGGCATAAGCGGGCGTATCTGGCGAGCCAGGACGCGTAATCGGCGATGTTTGAATGACCCGGGCGGCCAAGCGGAAGCGCGGCGCACTACTCGTAGTGGCCATGGATATCGATCCGGATCATGAGCAGCAGCTGAACGAATGGTATCCCAGGCACCTCGAGTCGCGGCTGCGCCTGCCAGGCTTCCGCACCGCACGTCGCTTTCGGGCTGTTGACGGGCGCCCGCGCTACCTCACTCTCTATGAGCTCGATGATGCCGATGCGGCGCTTAGCAACGCCTATTTCTCGGCACCGCCAGACCCGGGCCGAGCAGAACTTGCAAAACACTGGGACATCCGTGTCCGCGCTGTTTATGAAGAGATCGCGGTCAACCCAGAATCTGGGGAATCTCACAAGGGCACCTGAAGCCCTAATGAGCTCCGCTCCAACCGCTAACGGCATTACGCGGACGCTTCACGTCGAATGGTTTCCGCCCACGCCCGCCTGCCCTCGCTGCGCCTCCTTGTGGACCGACCTGCGAGAGTCTGCCGGCTGCGGTGAGATCTACTCCTGGGCGGTGGTCAACCGCGCGCTGCACCCCTCCTTCGCGCAAGACGCGCCCTACGTGATCCTGTCCGTGGACCTCGAAGGCGCGGCTCGCATGGTCGGCCGGCTGCTGGCGGCAGGCGCGGCGATTGGAGGCCGAGTTCCGCGACGTCGAGGGCCACACCCTTGTGGGTTTCGCATTCGACGGGGAGGTGCGATGAGGTCCCGAGAGTGCTCGCGGCGGCGCGCGGCGGAGGCGATCGCTTGCTTGCGGCGCAAATAGTAGATCAGGGTCGCATCGCCTGCATCTCGTGCGCGACTCCGGAAGTCCACTTCGGCGCCGAAGTGCTGATCCAGACCCTGGTCACCTCAATCTGCGGCAGTGATGTGAGGACCGTCTTTCAACCCGCCGCGGAGCCGCTCCAGTACCCTTGCCCACCCGGCTTCTCCGGACACGAGTCGGTTGGGCTGGTTATCGAACCTGGCGGCTCGAGCCTGAAGCCAGGCGACCTCGTCCTTGCTGTCCCGGGCACCGGTTACACGCGTGCGTTCGCCGAGTACCAGGCCATGCCAAGCAGCTCGCTGATTGCTTTGCCATCGGGCGCAAACCCATTCCAAATGGTGCTGGCGCAGCAGCTTGGGACTGTGATCTTCGCCCTCAAGCATTTCTGGCCGGGTCCAGGTGCGGGTTTTGCGACCGTGATTGGCGCGGGGCCGGGCGGCCTGCTCTTCGCGCAGGTTCTGAAGTCAATGGGATTCAAACGTGTACTAATATCAGACCCGGTTCCCGCCCGCCGTAGCAGAGCGCTCGCGCTGGGTATCGATATCTCCGTGGATTCGGTCGAGAATGCGGCAGTCGATGCAACGCTCGAGGCGACCGATGGCCAGGGTGCCGACCTCGTTGTTGAGGCAGTTGGCCTGAAGGAAACGTTCGCGCAGGCGATCGATGCGGTAAAGGCCGACGGCATCATTGGATATTTCGGCGTTCCCCATCACGGATTGATCCGCTTCCCGCTTCAACGCCTGTTCCGCAAGAGAGCGTGGCTAAGAGGCTACTACGGAGCCCAGTGGGAACCCGGGCTGGCATCGTTCAGGGCCGCGCTTGGTCTGATCAGCGGTGGTGGAGTTGATGTTAGCGATTTTGTTACGCATCGACTCCCCATCTCGGAGGTCATGCAAGCCTTTGAGCTCGCTCGTGAGAGACGCGGCAATGCATTCAAAATCGCGCTGACTTTTCGAGACTCAGTCGACGAAGCATGAGCGCGCTTCATGCGACCGCCATCGTTGCCGACCGTGCACGCTCTGGGAGATTACGTCCCGCTCGCCCGACGCGTGAGCCGGTCTCCGCCGCTCCATCGCCGCTTCCAGGCAATTGGCCCATTGGTATCCAGTCTCGTGCGGTCTTCACCTCGGGGTACCTTCGGGTTCACCGATCAAACGAACCACGCGGCTTCGGAGGTCAGACTATCGGCAAGCGACGATCTGGCAACACGGGTGTCGGCTGCCGACCACCTGTTCCGAAAGTTCTGGAGGCGCCACAGTCGGAGCTGGACCTCATAAAGAACGACCTCGTGTCGATCTTCACCACGCTGGATCCTGAAATTGTTGCACCGAGCCATGCGTGCATATTCAGGAGGCGCGGGGTGATCTGGAGGCACCTGGTCCTCATCGACGTTCTTGACACCGCCGACCGAGAGCGTACAGCCGGGACGGAAGGCCATGGCCGATATCGCTGATCCTGCGAGCTACGGCCTGGTCGGTGTGATCACGGATCTCGCCGACGGTCGTTGTCTTACTCTACGCGTGCCGACAGGTTTGCTTCGCGAGATATCCTGCTGCATATCCCGGCTCGGCCCTGTTCGATCAGGCAGGTGCCGGGAGCGTCATCGATAGCGGCAGTTCAGCCTATCTGATCGTTGGTGCAAACAGGTCGTGGCTCGTCGATAAGTGCTATGTCCAGAACTTTTCAGAAGCTGTCAGGTTCAGTCCGACCACGGCGTTCAGTACCTGGCCATCCGACACCGAGGGCCTGGCCGAGGCCGGCGCCGTGCGGTCCGCCGGTTCCCACGGAGACAGCTACGACAACGCCCTCGCCGAGACCCGCGTCGGCCTCTACAAGGCCAAGGTCATCCATCGCCGCGGTCCTTGGCGCTCGCTTGAGCAGGTCGAGCTGGGGAGTGCCGAGTGGGTGGACTGCTGGAACCAGCGTCGCCTCCATAGCGCCGACGGCGACTTCGGACTTAGGAATTGAGGTGCAGGGACACTAAGCCCTAACGCCGCACTGTCTTCACCTCGTTACTCTAGTTGTCGAATGGTTGCATCGGGGAGAGTACAGGCGACTGGAAGGATCCACTTCAAGTGAGGGGTAAGCGTTGGGAGATCTCCCGAGCAAGTCTCCGCGGCTGGCTCCAAGAGATTGGCCGCCAGGTCTTCGGCTCGCTCGACACCCATGCACTACGGCTGTTGTGGCTAAGGCATTTGCCACAGTTGCCGTTCCGCTCACCACCGGCATGGCCTGAGGAGCGGCACAAGACCCCGCGAACTCTGCGGACCGTGCCGGGCATCTGGACCGATGAGGAGGCGGCCCTGAAGGCCTTTGATGAGCGGCCCCTATACGAATTCTTCAAGCTCCATCCGGAAGGGGCGACGCGGCTTGCGCGCTACGGATGGGCGTGGCGGCTGCCCACGGTTCCGATGCGCCAACGGATGCTGCTGCGTCCGCAGGAGGTCTCGGCGCCTGAGCGGCAGCCGCACGAGGCGCCGCCGACAGTCGATCCGCAGGCGCTGACGGACCTAATTCGCGCGGAGGCGAGGCGCCTGGGCATAAGTAAAGTCGGCTTCGCCCCCTATGATCCCAAATACACGTTCGCACGCTCAGGTTCACGGGAGGAGCTGAAGACTGGGCGGGGTACCGTAGGCGGCATACCCTCGCGCTACGTAGAGCCAAGCACGGGGAGCGTTATCGTCTGCTTGCTCGAGCAAGATTGGAAGGTGACGCAGACGATCCCGAGCAGCAAGGCTGAGCGGGCAGTCATGCGCACGTATCAGGAGCTCATGTCGCGCGCGTGCGAGCTGACGGAGTTTATTCACGGGAATGGTTTTCACGCGGAGCAGCATGGGCCTGGAGGCCAACTCCTAAGCATCCCTTACGCCGTATCTGCGGGGCTGGGTCAGCTGGGACTTAACGGGCAGCTGCTGACGCCGCAGGTGGGCTCCCGCTGCCGGATTACGCTGATCACGACGAACGCGCAGCTCGTCCATGGGCAACCCGTCGACTATGGCATCCACGCGATCTGCGACGAGTGCCAGCTCTGCGTACGACGCTGCCCGTCGGGAGCGATCCCGAACAAGCGGCTCTACCACCGAGGCGTCAAGAAAGCCAAGATCAAGCCCGAACGCTGCCTCCCAGTAGTGGCTCAGGTGCACGGGTGCGCTGTTTGTATGAAGGTCTGCCCGGTCCAGCTCTACGGGCTCGATGCGGTCTCATTGCACTTTCTTGAGACCGGCCAGATCATCGGTAAGGGAACGGACAAGCTCGAAGGCTACGACTGGCTAGACGGCCGTCACTACGGTCCTGGCGAGAAGCCCCGCATCACCAAGGGGTTCCTGACGCCGGACGGGATCGTCATCGACGGCAGCCGGACTCAGCCGCCGGATCGTGTAACGTCACAGCCAGCGGAGCCACAAGACCTACCCTTCGCATAACTCTCGATCGAATCGAACGCAGGTTGCGGTGAGCGTGGTCGAGAACGAAGGGCGATGATCCATCCATTGCCAGACTTTGGCTTGCATCGCCATGGTCTGGATTCTTTCTGCGGGTCTAAGAGGGCGGCGATGTGACCCATCGCATCGCGCCGGCGGAAGGCGTCCCCATCGCGTGCATGCTCGGCGGCTCTGAGCGCCGGACCCTCTTCATGATCGTCGGCCCAGATGCCGCCCAACTCAATAGCCCGCCTCCATGACGCTGCCGACGCATCGGGTGATGCGCAAAGCGGGGTGTTTCACCCTACGGCCAGCCGGCGCCGCCCACGGCGACGTCGGCCGCCTCGGCCCAGCTGACACAACGGAAGGGCCGGTACAGGCCTGGGTCAATGTTCTACGAGCCGCTGAGTACCATGGCTTCCTCGCCCGGCGCGCTCAAAAGGATAGGGCTCGGAGTGGGGTGCTCGTAGCGCCCTATCGCAATCCGATCTTTTGCGCCAAGATGCTGACGATGCTCGACTTCCTGTCGGGCGGCCGCCTGATCGTCGGCGTGGGCGCTGGCTGGATGCGAAGACCATCGCGGAGGTTCTCGACTGGCTAAATTGGCTCCGCCGCTGCCAGGAGGCGGGCGTTGACGAGATGCACCTGATCGTGGAGGGCTACCAAGACGTGCAGGAGTTCGTGGACGCTTGCCATCGGCTCGTCGAGGAAGTCGTCGTCAAGGTGTAGTTCCGATCCCTTTCTCGCCCGGCCGCGCCGGCCAGGCCGAGACGATGCTCTCGCCCAAAGAGTTGGCGACCCGGGTCTCGGTCCAGTCGATGAGCGCTCGACGATCCTCGATGCGCCATTCGCCGTCCGACCCCAGCCGGTACCTGTCCTGATAGCGGATGAACATCACGTAGTCGGTGGCGCCGCCGCCGGGGGCCGGTGCGAAGTGATGCGCGACACAGTACACCTCGCCCGTCGCCACTCCCTCGCCGATCTCGTAGGTCGATTGGCCGAGGAAGTGGAATGTCTTGGCCCACCTTGCGACCGCGTCGGGACGCCGGGCGAGCGCAGCGTGGCCGCTCGAATCGCTGAACGGGTCTGGGCTCTCGGACGGATGGTAGGCGCGCAGCCTGGCATCTGGGTGGAAGACGTTGACCATTGCTTCGGCATCGCGATGATCGAGACTGGCTGCGTAGCGCTCGGACAGGCGCCGGAGGGCCGCCTGCGTCGCGAAGGTGTCTCGGTCAATCACGCGCCTGCGCCGCCAGGTAGGCCTGCTTGTGTCCCTCTTTGACAGACGCGATCAGGCGTTTCAGATCCAGGATGGGATTGCCTGCGAACGGTCGCAAGGATCGACGCCTTGTAGCGGCGAAGCAGCTCTTCGAGCCGGGTGAACAGCTGCTCGGAATCGTTCGCGATAACGAGACCAGTAGAACAATAAGGATGCGCAGTGCTGGATCTGACTGACAGTCGGAAACTCGTCGCCCTCCGCGGAGAGGCGCGTGCACTCGCCGGTCGGGATCTGGTTGAGTATCTCAGTGATCGTCGGCATGTCACAGACCTAAGGTGCGCTGCGCCCACGGCAATGAGGGTGTCACTCACTCGAAGCGAATTGTGCATCATCGTCACATCCATGGGCAGGTGGTCGCGCCCAAGGGCCGGTCTTCCGACGCCTGACCGGTCGCTGCCGTAGGCTGTAGCGGCCACCAACGCTCTGATTAGGCCAGCGCCTGTCCGGGCCGGCCTACGCCTGCGCTCCCTGGCCTACGAGACGGGTAACGACTGACGTGTTGGTCCGCGAGATGCTGGCACTGAGATGCACCCCGGTCACGGCGCCCCGGGTATCTGCGCCGACGGGTTGGCTGAGAGGCGTCCGCGTCCGGCTATCCGGTTCCGGTGGGCGACGTCCTTGAGCATGCCCGCGAGGCCAACCTTGTGTGACCAGTTCGCCACCTTTCTACTCGCGCGTCGATAATGGCTGCTATCGCTAGGTGGGCGGGGAACTGATTCGTGCGGTAACTGGCACTACTCGGTGGGCGGTCGATCGCCGGAGCTGGCCTCAATCCCCCGAATCCGGTGATATCTCGCCAGGGCCGCTCGCAGGCTCGTAAGTTCGGCACTATCTGGCCTGCCTTCCGCCGCTGGCAGCACGGCTGCGGCGGCCGCGGCGAGTTCCTCGGCCGCACCGTCTTCGGCTAGCGCGCGCTCCACTTTGCGCCGCGCCTGGTTCATGACCTCACGCCGCGCGCCTTTGCCCTCGGTCACCTCATCGTTCACTATGCCACCGGTGCCCGTTGCCGCTCACGCTGGGTCAAGCGGGTTCGGCTGCGTCTCTGAAATCGTGGTGGACGCCTCGCTGAGCGGTAGCCATACGCATGGGCTCACACATCGGTAAGGGCACCTCCTGGGTCGACTCCGCCTCGTGGCACTACCGAGGGCTTAACTGCGGCCGTCGCCGGATCGAAGGGGCCGCCAGCCGCCGTCCCCGTCAAGTGAGCCTTGAAGGGTCGACGAAGAATCCGCTTGACAGGGAGGCGACTGCGACGTAACTTACCGTCGACGCTGGCGGGGGTCGCGTATCGGAGGGAATTGGGATGGGGTTGTTCGAGCAATACCCGTTTGTGCTGGTGCCTGTAATTCTCGTGACTGTCGCGGGATATGACTGCGCCAAGTGGCTTATCCGACGTGGTCTCGAGCACCGAAACATCAGGGTGCGGCTTTAGCCGCCCGGGTTCTTCGAATTGGGGATCGACATGATCCCTTAAACAGATGTCAGGTGGAAATGTCCGTTTCATTTGGGCTTGAACGCGGGCGTGCAACATCGGCTCGCTCGCGTGCTCGACGACCGGGCGAGAAGATCAGAATCGGGAGCGTCAGACGCAATGAGCGATACCGCTAGCCAACTATCCCTAAGCCCTGCGAACAGAGATGCCGCCGTCCAGCGCCAGGTGCATGTGCGATGGGATGTGAAGACAGGCACCGATGCGGCCGCCAAGCAGATCAAGACCGCACCGACCCCAACCACCATCGCGCAACTGCGATCTGCCAAAGCTCCTGCGAACTGGCCGCCCACTTCGCGAGTCAAAGGTGTGGAGACGACCTTATGGGAGCTGCCGAAGACAAAGGCCACGCTGGTTGGCTACAAGCATGAGCAAGATGGGGACTATCACCTGGTCTTGAGCGATCCCCACGGTGCGACCATGATCGCGGAGATTCCCGACCCCACCGCGGTGGCCGCGGGCAGCACGTTTGTGGGACAGATTACAGCGGCTCGTCAAGCCTTCGACGATCGTTTCGGAGTTCAAATACGGGCGTTGGACGCAATTAATGAGCGTGCTGCAGCCACTCAGCCTGATAGCTCGGCTCCGATGATCGTTCAGGTATCGGTGCCCGTGACAGTGACCGGGATCGGCTTTTTCGATTTCATCCACGGGCAAGCGGGAGTCGCCCCTAACGGCGTCGAACTGCACCCAGTAGTAAGCATTCTATTCTGAGTGCTTCGGTATAAGTCGTTGAGCACAGACCAACATGAGTGCTGACGTTTCCGGCCTCCTCCGCCGTTCGCAGTTCGTCTTCGAGTGCACCGTGGAAGCGACAGCGAAGTCGATGCTGCCTGACCTGCCGGTCGACGAGCGCACGATTGTGGCCAAGATCGAGAAGGTGCTACATGGCCCCGCTGCGCTGGCTCAGGCCGCGGGCTCCGAGGTAACGGTACAACTGGCTGAAGGACTGCCCGTCCTCACGGTTGGTGACCGCGCAGTTCTGTTCACGACGGCGATTGCCTTTGGGCAACACATGGCGGTCGCAGAGGTAGGGCGAACGGCTCCTGATGCGGTGGGCTCATCGATCATGGCCGCTGGTGCACCTGCTACGTTGCCAGGCGCGCGGCCGGGTCGCTCCCATCCGGTGTTAGAGGCGGCGGCGCAGCTCGAAACCGACCGGTTGCGCGCGCACGCTGCCGAGGCCGAGGACGTTGTAGTCGGACGCATTCTCAGCTTAGAGAAGGTCGGGCCACCGAGCATCTCCGAACACGATCCGGACTGGTGGCGGGCGACCATCAACGTCGAGCACAGCGAGAAAGGCAAAGCTACAGGTCAGATTCAGGTCTTGTACCCCGGCTCAAGTGACGTCCACTGGGCCCATCTGCCCAAGCTCCGGCCCGGCCAAGAGGGGTTGTGGATTCTGCACGCGACGGGCGTCGACCTCGCGCAGATGGCGCCGTACAGCTTGCTGGATGCTGACGATGCTCACCCGGCCGACCAACTCGACCGGTTGCGAGGGGATGGCAACTAATGCTGGAGCGGTTGGTCAACATCATCCCGCAATCGCTGTCAGGCGAAGCCAATCAGGACAGCGAGCCGAATCTCGCCGTCAATCCGGCCCGGCCCACGGACATGGTCGCGACCGCTTTCACACCGGATCCGATGCACGGTGCAAACGCGCCAATCTATGTGTCAAATGACGGAGGCGAGAGCTGGTCGCTGCGTACCGTGGTTCCGGGAAACGGTCCCTCCGGCACCATGGATATCAGCGTCGGCTTTGCGACCTCCGGTGGGATTCTCTACTGCGGCATCCTGTCGCCCAACGCGCCTATCGGTAAGACGCGGCTGCAGATTCTGCGCACGTCAAACTTCTTGTCAACCGCGACGATGCCCGTCCTCGTCGACCGTCTTGGCGTCGACCAGCCATGGGTGGTCGCCGGCACCCCGCTAGCGGCTCCTGGTGGCGGCTCGGACCGTGTGTACGTGGGCAACAACGATCTGGGCGCGACTGCGGGCCACACAGCAACCGTCGACCTATCCCTGGACGCCGCCCAAGCACCGAATCCGGCCGGGTTCGCGCCCCATCGCCTGGAACAGGATGCGACGGTGGGCCAAGACGGGCCTCCAGTGCGGCTTGCCGTCCATCCCGACGGGACGGTGTACGCAGTGCACCAGCGCTGGACGGCTGCCAAAGGCACCACGATCAGCATGGACGTGGTCGTAACTCGTGACGACGCGTGGGGCGCTGTCGCCAACCCGTTTACCGCCCTGAGCGATTCTGGCGACCACAGCGTTGGCCAGAGGGTTGTTGCCGCCAGAACCGTGGTTTGGAACGCCATGATGGGTCAGGAGCGCCTCGGCGCGGACAGCGCGATCGCGGTTGACCCCACAAACAGCAGCATCGTTTGGGTGGCTTGGGGAGATCGGGTTGGTGGACGCACAGGGAAATGGACTGTCCATGTGAGTCGCTCAACGGATCGCGGACAGAGTTGGTCCAACGATTTGAGAACTATCACGAGAGGCAAGAACCCCTGCCTGGCCGTGAATGCGAGTGGTCATCTCGGCCTTTCCTGCCAACAGCTGATCGGGCAAGGACCCTCGCAACGGTGGCAGACCTCGTTCGAGGTCACAGCCGATGTGTGGGCGACAGCTGTCAAGCCAACAGTGCTACACACGGCCCTGGCAGCGCTGCCAGTGCACTCGTTCTTGCCCTATCTCGGCGACTACGCCAGGTTAGTTGCTGTAGGACCGCACTTCTATGGGGTCTTCTCAGGTAGCAACCATCCGGACAAGGTCAACTTTCCTAATGACGTCGTCTACCAGCGCAACACCGACTGGCCAGCTCATACTCTATATGACCTCGACGGCAGAACACCCGTACCGGACTCGATCGATCCGTTCTTCTTCCATTGGTCAGGGGCCTAGGAGCTTGCCTGGGTCGATGAATGGGGACTCTTTTGGACTGCTAACCACGCCATGAGTGTGGCGCCGCGCTCACCAGAGTCGGGCTCGCCGGTCATGGCCGCGCCGGATTGGACACCATGGATCCTGGGCGCGTCTGGGCTTCTCATAATCGCCGCGGGCTTGGCAGCCTGGGGACTGAGGCCGTCTGTTCTTCAGACGACGGTGCAGGATGTAACCAAGACCACGATCGCTTCGGATGCTAGAACCACGGTGTTTCCCAGTGCCTCTCCTGACATGACCGTTGACCGGACGACCACAACAGGTGCACCTGTAGGAAGACCATCGGACATCACCTTCGTCGCAGTCATCACGCTGGGCGGCGTGGTGCTGCTGTCGGCGGCTTTCTATCCGCGTATCTCAGGTCTGAGCTTTTTAAGCGCAACGCTGACCCTTAGTCCCCCCCAAGCTGCCCAGGTCCTTAAGGCTGTCGTCCAGACTGCGCAGACGAAGCCCGCTCTCAAGGACAATCCCGATAAGATCGCTGCCGCATACCGACTTGCATTGGAGGGAGTGCACCGGACGGGCCGCTCTACGCGGATGCAGGCATTAAGCGTCGGCGATCGGCTTAGGCGGACTCCGCAGTTGCTCGACGACGCTGTGGTGTCGCAGGTTGCGGAGGCGGCGGTAGAGGAGATCGCCAACCGCCCGTAGCGCATGCCTTGCCGTGAGCGAACCTGGAGGACACCGCCATGGGACGATCGATGAGTGGTTCTGGGGGCAGCGGCACGGGCGGGACCGTGTCTGGCCTCGGATGGGGCGAGGATGACCTCAGGCGAGCCTACCGCGAACTCGCCAGCCTCTCATCTTCATTCAGGCGGCTCTCGGCCCAAGTAGACGAAGGCGTGTGGGTTAGGTTCAACCAACTTGCTGATGCGGAGCTATCCGAGGTCGATATCGCGGCGCAGTTGCCGATCACGATGGAAATGGTCGTAGCGCTCAAGAGTCCTCGGCGGTGTCTTGAGAGGTATGACCACGATTATGAGAAGGTTCGTAGATGTCTGGAGGGCCACGAATGACGCTCCACGTCTCGCGGCGGCCGACGCCTCTGGGCTTCGCGATACCACATATTTCGGCTGCCGCTGTATTAGGGAGCGGCATCTCCCTCGGCTTGGGCCTAATGCACCGATCGGTCTCGAATCAAGTCAATGTCAGCATCATGCTGCCTGTGAAGGCCGGCGTCATCGGAGTGATAACCGCAGGACTACTGGCCTTCTGGGGTTACTTCTGGGTCGAGGTGATCCAGGCCGCCAGTCCCGATGATTTGCCCGCAACCGTTCGCAGCTATCGTCGGTCGTTCGCCTATCTTGTTCCCACATTGTTGCTCTTATTCATCTCGATGGGGGCCGACTTCTATCTTGCTTTGGTCGATCCGCAGGCCCCGACCGCTGGCGACATATCCTTCGGTGCCTTTGCTGCTGCCCTCTTGATGCTGTTGGCGTTTGTGTTGGCGTTCACGTTCCGAACATTGGACGAAATGGAGACCCTGAGACGGGCCGGCGAAGTCGGCGTTGCCGCCGGACGCGAGCGAACAGACGGATAATATTTCCGATCGACGGAATGGCTGGAATCCTCGCAGGTCTGGCGCGCATCCGGCCTACGAGCGGTCCTGATGTCGGTAAACGCTGCTATGGAGAGCGTCCGCCGTGGAACGTGTTCGAACTCCAGCAAGCGGCTCTGATGTCCACCGCTCCTCGGTTGCCTAGAAAAAGTGCTACGCCGGCGCTGCGCCTCACTCGAGCCCGCGCGAGGCGTAGTTCGAAATGGACGGTCCGAGGCCGCCGCCAGGCTGGTGGCCGACGCAGGCCACTAGGAGACTGGTAACGCCGATCTCGTAGCGGCAACCTGACCGAGGTGCTCAACAAACCAGTCGCGGGCAGCGCCCGCGGCAGCATCGAAGCCAGATACGTAGGCATCGAAATGGCCGCCCGGGAGGATAACCAGGCGCTTTGGCTGATGCGCCGACTCGTACGCGCCGATCGCGAGTTCCGAAGGGGTGAGGTGGTCCCCCGCGGCCACGATCATGCACAAGGGCGTAGGCGCGATGTGGGGAAGGTACGATCCCGGCTCGTACTCTGTGAACATTTCCACGCTGCGGAGGGTGACTTCGTTTTTCCAAAGTGGCGCACGTGTCTGGCCAGTTTCGGAAAACCAAGCCCAGGAGTCAGCTGTTGGCAGCGCAGAAGGCGCCAACGGATCCGAGTCGACTACCTTCAGCATCCCTGGCGTCTCACCGCGAAACCGTTTCCCGCGGTCGTCATCGAAAGCCGCCCTGAGACCAGCCAGGAAGTCGGCACGCACCAGCGCGCGGGCGTTGTCGTGCCCGCTGACCAATGGTACCTGCGCGACCACGCATCTCACGCGGCGATCAATGGCAGCGACCACGATCACATGTCCGCCGGAGTAACTGGTTCCCCACACACCGAGCCGAGTCGAGTCGCAATCTGGTTGGGAAGCGGCCCATGTAAGCGCGTGACGGTAATCGTTGACCTGAGACCATGGATCGATCTCCTGCCTCGGCTCCCCGTCGCTCTCGCCGAAGTTGCGGTAGTCGAACACTAGGCAGGCGAGGCCCGCTTCCGAGAAGGCCTCAGCGAATCGGTCGAGGTACATCTCCTTGACCGCAGAGAAGCCGTGCGCCATGACGACCGTAGGAGCGGGCCTTGGTGCTCGGTCCGGGACGTAAAGCCAACCGCGTAGGGTGACGCCCTCTGCATCAAACTCGATATCGCGTCTCAACTGAATCCTCCTGCCCCGACTCAGGCGCCGGGCTGCCCATCACCGGCCGCTGCACTCGCTTCGCCGGTGCGGACTCGGCGCGGCGCGTGCCATTGCACCAGCGGTGGCTGGTATATCACGCGGAGCTACAGATGTCAATCGGCTCTCCAGGATCGGCGCGGTGCCACCTGGCCCTGTGTCGAGCTGGTAAGCGAGGGCTCCTTGGGAGTTAACGGTGGATCGGAGACGTCAGCGGCAGGTCGAGCAGCGATGGGCTTGACATAAGGGAGTCTGCGACCAGCGCGTCAGAGCGATCGATCTCTTCGCGCAGCAACTGTGCGGCCGTCTCACCTTCGTGGCGCTCTAGGGCCGCGATGATCGGCTCATGGGTCCCGATGCCCTTCTTGTAGTCAAAGTGGCGAAGGCCGAAATGGAAGAGGCGTTGGCTGTCATCCATCACCCGCTGCATCAGATCGAGAAGGCGGCGGTTGCCGGCGCCCTTGCACAGGGTCAGATGGAACTCTTGATTCGCCTCCAGGAAGGCGGTCCGGCCGGCTTGGTCGCCGCTTCCGTATACCGCTTCGCAACGGGCGTTGATCTCCCTGAGGGCTGCGATATCGAGACGTCCGACGGCCAGTACCGCCCCGGCAGGCTCAACAATGCGCCGCAGCCCAAAGAGATCCCGGGCGTACTGCAGCGTGATGGGTGCCACCTCGTAGCCGTGCCGCGGCATGCTCCGGATCAGCCCTCCCTGAACCAGCCGCACAATGGCTTCGCGCACCGGCGTCTTGCCGATCCCGAACTGATCCACCAGCTGGCTCTCGGTGATATGGGCACCGGGGGCCAGATCGCACTTGATCAGCCGCTCCTTTAGGAGTTCGTACGCGGTATCGGTAAGGGTCCTGTCGGTCGGCGAGAGACCGTTGCTTCGAGTTTGAAGCTCCATCTTCACGGGCGCAAAGGTACCACGACCCGGCCGCTTGGCCCGTTCCGGCGGGTTCCGGGACCGCCCGCCGCGCGCCTGGCACCAGCTCTATCCACTCACGTGCCGAGGAGCTTGACCATCCGACAGTGCCATGCTAGAGTGCCATGTGTGCCATATCACTTTGGAGGCGCCTATATATGCCCCAATACATGTTCCTACTCCGGTTTCACGACCGCGGACTCCAGAACATCAAAGACAGCCACAAGCGCACGGAGCGCATCGTTGAGGTCTTCGGCTCGATGGGCGCCCAAATCACGGGCTACTGGATGACCACCGGGCACTACGACGGGGTCTTGCTTATTGAAGCCCCGGATGATGTGACCGTCGCCAAGCTGCGCTTGGTTGGTCCCGTGATCGGTGGTTCCGACGTAATCGAGGTTCTGCGGGCTCTCACGCCGGAGGAGAACAACGCGGTTATCGAAGGTTTGCAACCTGGAGCTGCGACGGCCGCTGCCGTAAGTAGAGGAGACGCCATGGAAGCTCAAAGCGCTCAACAAACGGGGGTTGCCTTGCTGCGGGAAGGCGAGGTGGAGTGGGTCACCCTCCGGCCGAACATCGAGGTTTCGCGCACGATTACGGCCGCGGGCATCTCTGAGCTTGGCGGTGGCATCTTGCGATCAACCGGCAAAGGCGGAGAGATCCTCGACTGGACGCTTCACTACGACGAGGTGTTCTACGTGGAGCAGGGCGAGCTGGAAGTTGAGACGGACGGCGTATCGACTGTCGCCCGGCCCGGCGAGGGCATTCTGATCGCAAAGGGAACGAAGGTGACCTACCGTACCAAGCCGCACACACGGGCGTTCTACGTCCTCTATCCGATCGACTGGCAGCAGCGATCGGGGGTCTCAATCGACTAAGTGGTCGAACTCGAAACTACTGGCAAGACAGCGCCTGGGTTCCGCGCCTACGCGCGCCCTGAGATCGTTTGTTGGGGGGATATGCAATGAGTCGAACGCCCAAAACAATGCGGTTCCGCCACGTACTAGGAGTCGGTGCCGCGATGCTTGTCGTAGCAAGCTGCGCTGGCCCTGGCCAGGGCCCCGCTGACACCTCGAACATCAAGGTGGGCGTGTTGACAGTTTTGTCTGGGCCTAACGCTGATGGTGGGACACACATCCTGAATGCCGGGAAGTTAGCCGCGGCTCAGTTCAACAAGGCTGGCGGAGTGAACGGCCGAAAGCTAGAGGTGATCGCCGAGGACGACCAATGCGATGCCCAGGTGGGGGCTCAGGCAGCTGAGAAGGTTGTCGCCGGCGGAGCCGTCGCGGTCGCGGGCGGCTACTGTTCCGGAGCCACGATTCCCGAGGTGGGCGTCCTGACGCGACATAGCAGCCTACCCTACGTCGTGGCGATCGCAAGCAATCCGAAAGTGACACAGCAGGGCTATGACAACGTCTTCCGAATCATTTCGGCCGACGACGTCACAGCCCCTGTTCAGGCCTCTTTTATGATCGACTACAAAAAGTTCAAGAGGATCGCCATCCTCCATGACAACTCCACCTTCGGCAAAGGTTTGGCAGACGCCGGCAAAGCTGCCATCCAAAGCCATGGCGGTGCCGACATCGTCTACTTCGATGCCATAAACCCTGGCCAGCAGGACTACAGCTCCAATGTGACCAAGATCGCCAGCCTGAAGCCCGACGTGCTCCTGTACACGGCATACTATGCCGAAGCGGCGGTGATCGCGAAGGAGATTCACGACCTCGGCCTCAACTTCGCCTTCATGGGAACAGCAGGTATCGCTGACCCGCAATTCATCAAGGTGGCGGGTCCTGCGGCAAACGGGGTCACCCTGATTTCACTGCTCCTCACAGAGCTCACGACCGGCGCCCAGGCTTCAAGCTTCAAGTCGGACTACAAATCCGCCTATGGCGTAGATGCTGGGACCTACGACATTTACGAGTACGACGCCATGATGGTTCTCGGCCAGGCTCTCAAGAAGGCAGGGTCGACCAAGCCGGCCGACTTGCGGGCCGCACTGAAATCCACCAATTACACGGGCCTCACTGGCCAGGTGCAGTTTGGCTCTACTGGAGATCGGTCGGGCAAGCCACCACTGGTCGCGCTCACGGTCGCAAACGGTCAGTTCGCGATCTACGCGACTCAACATCCGGACGGGAGTTGGTCAACCGCTTAGACGGTGGTTGGCGGCCTGGGCCCGCTGGTCGGCCCGCCCCACCCGGTCTCTGCCAGAACCTACGTGACTTGGGCAGTTCGAATATGACAACGGAGTGAATTGATGGTGGCCGTGGGGATGACGAAGGAGGAGAGGGTTCTCGCAGCGATCCGCGGCAAGGAGGTGGATCGAGTTCCGTTCAGTGTGTGGGGTCATCACCCGCCTGGGGACCGAACGCCGAGAGGTCAGGCCGACATCCATTTGCGTCTCCATGCCCAACACGACTTGGACTTCATGAAGTTGATGTTCCACAACATGTCGCTGCTGACTGATTTCGGCTGCGAGTTTGGAGCGAACTGGGATGAAACGTTTGGCTTCTACGCCCATACGAGGTACCCAATTGCCACCGAGCAAGATTGGCCCCGGCTACCGGTTCTTACTTCGACCAGCCCCGCCGTGGCGGGCGAACTCGAGACGCTCCGATTAGTCAAACACGGCTTGAGGGACACGGCTTTGGTTCTGATCACGGTGCTGAGCCCACTCATGGTTGCGAGACTTCTGGCGGGGGTGCCCCAGCTTGCCGCTTACATGGAACAGGCGCCGAAATCCCTCCTCGACGGCCTTGAGGCAATCACGACCAGCACGCTGACATTCGTCGAGGCGGCCCTCGATCAGGGTGCTGACGGCATCTTCTACGCGATGGAGTACGCGAGCGCTGATCTCATCACGAACGAGGAGTTCGACAAGTTCGCCGCGCCTTTCGACCTTCGGGTTCTCTCGGCGGCCCGGCCTGCATCCCAGCTCACCATGCTCCACCTTCATGGATCTAACTTGATGTTCAACAAGGTCAAGGACTGGCCCGCGGATGCGCTCAATTGGGACGACAGAACCACACCGCCGACCCTCGCCCAAGCACTTGCCTCTGATGGCCGATGCGTAGTTGGGGGCCTGGACCAGAAGCGAACTCTGGTGTCGGGGTCCGAAGGTGAGGTGGCGGCCGAGGTGCACGACGCGATCGCGCAAACAAACGGCCGGCGCTTGATGATCGCTCCTGGGTGCTCGCTTCCGTTGAACGTGCCCGACCGCAATATCGGCGCGGCTCGGCGCGCCGCCCTACAACCCTTGCACACTGCTCGCAACGGTGGATCGAGATGAGTGCGCCCCCGGTGGCATCGCTGGTCAGGCGGGTTGTCGACGAGGATCTCAGACCAATCGAGGTCGATCCGCTCGTGAATCCCGGCGACGAGGGTTTGTACGCTTGGCTCGTCAACGATCGCCTCTCCGGATCCTCGGATGTTTCGGTCGGGCTGGCTAGGATGCTGCCAGGGCAGCGTCACCTGCGGCACCAGCATCCCGCGACCTCTGAGTTCTTCTTCGTCATAAAGGGGAGGTGCAAGTTCGAACTCGCCGGAACGGTTGTTTCCGGCGATTTGGGCACTGCGCTCTACGTGCCCGCTGGTACGTCTCATGCGCTGTGGAACCCATTCCGGCGACCCTGCGATCTGGTGTTCGGATATCCCGTTAACAACTACGATCTCATCGCAACGGTGTACGAAGAGTAGTTTGCCTGCGGGCAGATCAGTGATGCAGTCGCCAGGAGCAGACATCTCCGCAAAGCACCTTGACGAGGATCCGGCCCTCCTCATCGAGCAGATTCGGAGCTCAGTGATCGGCGAGGACGAGGCGGTGATGGGTCCCTTCGGGCCGCGACGCGTCACTTATGCCGACTACACGGCGTCCGGCCGCGCGCTCTCGTTCATCGAGGAGTTCATCCGCGAGGTAGTCCTGCCCCTCTACGCCAACACCCACACCGAGTCATCGGGTACAGGCTTGCAGACCACCCGCTTCCGCGAGGAGGCGCGCGAGATCATCCGGGCGGCCCTCGGTGCGAGCGCGGAGCATGCCGTCATCTTCACTGGCTCAGGCGCGACGTCGGCCATCGACCACCTGATCGGTGTGCTCAACCTGCGGTTGCCCGCAGGCCTGGACGACCGCTATGACCTCGCCTCCCTGATCCCGAAGGGCGAGCGGCCGGTCGCATTCATCGGACCGTACGAGCACCACTCAAACGAGCTTCCATGGCGGGAGTCGATCGCCGACGTCGTCGTCATTAACGAGGACCACGACGGCCACATCGACCAACAGCTGCTGCGGGAGGAACTCGTCAGATATCAAGATCGGCAGCTCAAGATCGGCAGCTTCTCAGCGGCCTCGAACGTCACCGGGATCATCAGTGACTGGCGCGCCATCTCGGTCCTGCTCCATCGGCACGGCGCGCTCTCGTTCTGGGACTTCGCGGCGGCCGCTCCTTACATGGAGATCAAGATGGGCTCCGCCAGCCGCGGACCGGACCAGCCCTACCTGGACGCCGTGTTCATCTCCCCTCACAAGTTCATTGGCGGGCCCGGGACGCCGGGCGTCCTGGCGGCCCGCCGCGAGCTGTTTCAGAATCGCGTGCCTGGCCTGCCCGGCGGCGGGACCGTCGCCTACGTCAATCCAACCGAGCACGTCTATCTCACGGAAGTGGAGCACCGGGAGGAGGGCGGCACGCCGGCGATCGTGGACTCGATCCGTGCCGGCCTCGTCTTTCAGCTCAAAGAGGCGGTCGGCGCCGCTGAGATCCGGAGGCGGGAGGAGTCTTTCACTCGCCGGGCGATCGAGCGATGGCGGCGCCAGCCGAACCTGGAAATACTCGGGAACCCGGACCTCGATCGTCTCTCAATCGTTTCTTTCATTGTCAGGCACCAGGGCCGGTACCTGCACCACAACTTCGTCGTCGCCTTGCTCAACGACCTCTTCGGGATTCAATCGCGCGGAGGCTGCTCGTGCGCCGGGCCTTACGGACATCGCCTGCTCGGCATCGACCTGGAGAAGTCGCACGAGTTCGAGCACGAGATCAGCCTCGGCTGCGAGGGGATCAAGCCCGGGTGGGTGCGAGTGAACTTCAACTACTTCATCTCGGAAGTCGTGTTCGAGTTCATCCTTGACGCGGTAGAACTGGTCGCCACGGAGGCCTGGCGGCTGCTGCCCGATTACCGCTTCAACGCCTTCACAGGTCTCTGGACCCATGTCGCCGGGCCCCCGGAGTCGCCGCTGAGTCTGCGCGACATCGATTACTCGGATTCAACCATGCCGAGATCGGCGCATCGTCATCTCGAACCCGAAACGGCGCTCCCCCAGTACTTGGAGGAGGCGCGGAGAATCTTGGTTGAACCACGCCGCAGGCCCGAACCCCTTCGTTTCAGCGCGGACTTCGAGCACTTGCGTTGGTTCTGGCTCCCGCATGAGATCCCGAGCCTGCCGGCCGCCACCTGACGATCGTCTCATTGCAGGCGTGCTCTGCCTCAAGGCTCGTCCTTCGCCGGTCCGCGGCAGCCCGCGCCTATGTTGATCGTGATAAGCGACGCTATCCGCAACAGCAACAAACGTTGGTCTCGATAAGTGAGCCTATCGTTAGCTCGACCTGGCGCGGGTAGGGCGCTAGCAGGCCGCTGAAACACTCCTGGGCTGGATCCACAGAGTCGCTTGGAGGATCATGACCGGGTGGGAGAGGCAGGGTCATCCGCGGAGAGGCGTATGTATACGCCATCGAAGCCGGGCTACCGGATCGCGCGTTTCAAGGGCGCCATCAACTTTGCGGCTTGCCAAAGCGATCACGTTCCATGTGCTTGGTGCGGCGAGCAGCTCGACAGGCATGTCTTCGATACTTATTGCCCCGGCTCCCCTCGCAACGATCTCGGCCTGAGTCCTTACTAGAGGCCCAGCGCGTGCAAGACCCAGCCTTCGATGCGACCACCTTCAGTAAGAACCGGGAGCGGTTAATGGACAACCTGGTCTCGAAGTTGTTCTTCCAGGCCGATCTGAGAAAGCCGTCACTGCCACGTCCCACCGGGAGTCACAGGATGCGCGGCAACACCGCTCGCCAGACCACGATGTTCGCGGTCCCGAACCCTGGCGACCTGATTCCCGGGCAGCATCCAATCCGCCGCATCCGTCCTTTTGCGGATGCGGCGCTAGAGCGCCTGGAGCCGACCTTCAAAGGAAATGCGGGCGATTGAGGTCAAGCGAGCGACTGGTCGGTTCGCGTTGATAATCACGAAAGTGCACACGCCTAATCGCGAATAGTGCAGAGGTCAAGGCGCTGGCTAACGGACCGTAGCAGCACCTCCTTCGCTGGATTTGCGGCGGTCGTCTAGCCAGGCCTGAAAGAAATCGCGCTGCTCTTGGACGAGAGCTGTTTGGTTCTCGTCGGCAGGCTCAAAAATGTCCACGAGTCCAGCTCGTCCAGATTGACCAAGGACCAGCACGTAGGCCTGTCGGCCGCCGCCCATATCGCGTGCCATTCCTGAAGGCCAACCATTCCGCCGCGCCCCATTAACCAAAAACCGAAAGCCCTGAGGCTCAAGCTCGACTCGAGCACGCAGTAGGCATTCAAACTGGTCGGGACCATCCGTCCGGTGAAGGCCCAGGTTGGGAATCTCCAGCTCCAATGTGTATTGGCGGTCGCCTGTGACGACGTGACCGCGAATGTCTCGAACATCGCCAGACGGAGTTTTCAGGCGTACCACGACTTCTCTTCCAGGCATGGGTGTCAATTACAGCACCTGCTTGGCCAAGGTCCCGTAGCACTCGAGCCAATCGCTTCGGGCGTCCTGGGGCGTCGTAGCGCGTCGTTCTTCCGAGGTGACGTCTTCATCGGCCGTCGGCGTCACGGACGGACCAGTCGGGGAGGCCAAGCCGTAAGGCTGCTATCAGCTCGCTCGTCGGAACAGTCCTGCGGGCGATGCGGTCACCAATCACACTGCCCCATACCCCCAGCCGACTTAGCGCTCGACGCTTACTCCCTTGCACTTCGCTTTGCGTAGGGCTGACGCGACACCGCCGATCATCCAGATGCCCCGCCAATTTTCAGGTTTGAAAATGGGGCTGCCATCCCAGGTATCCGGGTCAACGAAGAGGCCAAGCCCTCCAGGGTCCTCGGATACCTGGCCCAGACGGCCAGTGACAGCCAGAACCACGTATCCGTTCAGCCGATCGTCCGTCGCGGTGATGGGGACACCCCTCCAGCCGTTGAACGGCGCAAACACAGCTTGCACAGACGGGCTAATCAAGAGCACCGATGCCCAGCCGGTACCAACCGCATCGCCGACCCGAGCAGCATCCTCAGTGATTCGGGTCCGAATTGGCACCTCGGAACCTGGGAGCTGGCCATCGAGCACGGTCAAGCCAGTCGTGTCGGGGGGAAGGTGCAACTGGGCCATGCCCCACTTGAGGGCGGGCGTATGTAACTGCCAGATGTCCTCAAGGTTCAACCGAGCCACGTGACCGAATATGACACCTCGGCAGCGCCACGCGTTTGATCTCACTCAATCCCGATAACGCGTGCCCTCGAAATGCGCAGCGTTAACAAGCCCCATGGGATGGCCGGTCCTATGGTCGCGGCCACCGCCTCATGCAGAGGATGGCCCCGAATGGGTGGGGCGTGGCGACCCCCAGTCGTCCGGGGCATCCTCACCGCAGAAGCCAGTGTCAAGGCCAGTCTGAAATTCCCCAGATGGCGCAGGTCTCAAAATCCGCACCCATGAGTTGCCGACGGCTCCGTTAGCGTCTGGCGAAGCCCGCCTTCGTGATTCCGCCAGTCCTCGAGTCCACCCAGATGTTGACGTTGCCGCCCCGGGAGTCGGCGTTCGTCATGAAGTGCCAGTAGGTCAGGCCCTCGTGCACCAACACCCGACCATGCCAGGGCCACGCTCGCCCCTGGCACTCGGCGCGCGCCACATCCAGAGCGTCGTCTCGGCTGACCTTGGGTTTGGCTAGAAGCCCAACTCGACGCAGATAGCGCACCACCAAAGTTGATGCTAGATGCTAGGCCACGATGTCAGGTAGCTACCTCGCGCTCTCGTCCGTCCTGCAGCGTTGGTACACGTTCCTTGATCAGAGCCGACTCAGTTCTTTGCGGGCGTAACCGGTGCTGCCGCCGACGCCGCTCCTCGGGCCCGTCGCCTGATCAGCAATCTGAAGACCTGGCTGCGCGGCACCCATCGAGGGGTATACGAGCACCAGCTGCAGGCCTACCTCGACGAATTCGTCTTCCGATTCAACCGCCGAGGGACCCTGATGGCGGCCTTCCAGACTCTGCTCGGTCTCGGGGACAACCTCCCCCCGACCACTATCAGGGCTGGGCGTCTGCTTTCCATGGGGAGAGGTTTGATTAGCTCACGATAACCGCTGATATCGCGAGCTTCGCGTCACGTCTCTGTGACAAGGGTCCGGAGAACCGCGGACGAGTTGACTGCGGTTTACTGCAACTCACGCAGCGCTGCGATTACCGTGTACATGTGCTTACCAACATTCTTCCGTAGCCGCGCCTCCGTCTGCGGCAGCGATTTGTGATGCACAACGCCGACGCGATCAGCGTTGATACGTGATAAGCACTGCCCAATCACCGAATCAGAGTGAGTCTGTACCGCGATCGCCTGAAACGCGATCGCCAGCCGGCCAAGGGTCATTCGGTCTATGGTCGCAGCTGACAGGGCCATTGGCAGGCCGTTGGATTTGACAAACTGTAGCCTCCCAGTCGCCAAACCCTTCTTTAGGTACGCGCGTGCTTGCGACTCGACGAGTTGGCACGCGTCCTCGAATCCTTCACGCCACATCGCTCTGTCAAACTTCTCATACACCGGCCCGAAGAGCTTGCGCATTCGAGCGGGAAGGTGGCGCAGTTCGGGCAACTGGACGTGGATGGCCAGGTCGTGGGGAGAGATGATCTCCTGAACACCCTCTGCCGACGCGCGGAACAGCCCAACGCCCAGGCGTGCCAGGGCCACGGACGCTTCACCACTGACCCTCGCCCTCGGTCCGACTCCAACGGCGATGCGAGTATCCGTCTGACACGACTTGCCGTACCGAACCCACTGGTCGAGCCGCTTCAAGTCCAGCCGATCGACCACCTCAAAGATCAGCGTCTCAGGCCGGCGGCGTAGATGAAGAGTAGGTCTGTAGGGGTACTCCAACTCAGCGTACTCGACTCGACATCTATAGCCGTGGTTCTCGAAGTAGTCAGCGAAAGCATCTGCATACTCGACCAAGTCGATGCCGATCGTCTGGTAAACCCTGGTCGGCATCTGCCCTAAGTGCGCAGTAGCTCGTCGATTAGCCTTCGCAATTGGCGCAGGGTTTCCCGCAGGCTGTCGCCGAGTTCGTATCTTCGCTCACGGTGGATGGTGAGATTTGCCTCGACTCGCTGGAGGAGTTGCTCGAGACTGTGTTCGAAATCAACTTGCTCGACTGAATTATGGAATGCGCGCGCAATTGTGTAGCGCTCGTCGTCAGCAAGTCGAGACACGATACGTCGGGCCGTGCTCACAGCGACCTCATCCCGCTCAACCGCACGAGCGATTCGGGCAAGCTGGCGAGGTGCAACCGTGTTGGTCTCAATGCCCTTACGGAACTTGGAAATGATCGCCCTCCGGAGCTGGTCGCGCTCTTGAGAAGTGCGGACGATTCCTCGCCGCTCCAAAGCGGAGACGCCCTTGGTCGTCTCAATAACGTGATCCACCGTGAGAACCTGTTCGGACCGCGGCTTGCGCAGCTCATCCATAAGCTCCTGTCGAAACTCGCTTGGCAGACCGAGCAAAGTCCGCAACCGCCTAACCTCGCCGCGACTTATAGACGCAAGCTCAGCCAGCTCTGCTTCCGTCGGCGACCGCTCGTTGCGCGTGGCAAACTCCTGTTCCAGCTCGCGTAGCTTGTAGGCCGTCGGCAACGGATCCCAGTCCCTGCGGGCGTTGTGGATCGCGAACATCATCATGATGTTCTGCAGTCGGTCGGGCTTCGGCTGGACGATCACAGGAACACGACCAAGAGAGAGTTTTATGGCGCACCTCCACCGCCTCTCTCCGTCGAGTAGGACATACCGCCCTCGATCCAGGAAGACTGACAGCGGGACCAGGATCCCCTGAGCTGCGATGCTGTTTTGGAGGGCCTCCAGTTCGTCTTGATGAAAAATGAGGCGTGGATTTTCGGGGTTCTGGGCGATCCTGGTTGGATCGACTAGTTGAACGGCAGCTGCCATTGAGTACCTAGGATCGGCCCTGTGGCCGCGCGATTAGCAGCCACTCGGTGGACTCCTTAGTGCTGTGAGGACCACCGGCCAACGACGAATGTGCCGTTCGAAGTCGCACGCGGGACACGGATCGGAAGTGGTGCAGAAGGATCGTCTCGGGACGCAAGCCGCGCTGACAAAGTAGGCCGTTGTCCGGATACGAGATGATCAGGGGAATTTGCAGCTCTGCCACTCGCCGCGACAGTTCGTTAAATGCCCATGACACGCGTGAGGCCCGTGAGAAGTCGCTGGTACGACGAGGGCTACGGTACCTCCCAGCACCAACACTCACTGGGTAGTCGTAGCGAAGGAGGGTCTCATACACGTGGTAGTACCTGGAATAGTCGTGGCGCGTGTACGGCGGATCAGCATATACGCCACGAACCTCTCTTGATAGCGTGGAGCCGAGGAACTCGAGCGCATCCATTGTTGTGACGCGGTTTCGGGACGAACGTGTTCCGGCGCGCTCAATGGTTCGAAGCTGGTTCCCGAACTCGTCCCAGACGTCGCGCGCCCACTGTCGCTTGATCCGTGACGCGACTTGTACCGTGGTCGGCTTCAAATATTGAGCAGAGTGGCCTGGCGCATTAATGATCGCCGCTGCTGACTCGAGCCAAGCCGCTATCAGCCGAGTGTGTTGGGCTCCCGAAGCGGTGCTATCGATGGCGCAGCGCAGCGCATCGAGGTCGATGGCTTGTGCGGTGCTGAAGTAGCCGCCCGAAAAGTAGAGAGTCGCCAATTGCCACCGGTCCCACTGGGCGGCCCGAGCTGCGGCATCGGCCAGTTTGCGATAGTGGGAGCTTGAGCCTGCATGCGGTGCCGTTTCGAGCCATGACCGAAACGGGCCGCGGGCCGCCCTGAGAGCAGCGCCTTCTCCTGCCAGGCGTCTGGCAAATCTGGTGCGCAGCCGTGCCCGGTGCTCACTAAATACCCTCTTGGTTTCGCTTAGTAGATCGAAACTAGCAGGTATTCCGACGTCGACTAGACGGGCTTCGCTGCAGAAGGCAGTGAAACTCATTACGTCATTCGCAATTACAGGGCGTGCGTCGCTCACGGCAGATGCCACGCTCGCCATGCCAGCGAACACATCAGCGACCGGGCCTTGGTCGGTTACGCTGAGGAGAGCTGACCGGACAAGCGGAGAAAGCCAATGCTTAGTCCCGATGTACCTCAAGTGGTTATCCTTTGCGCCTCGATTCTGTTGCTGGTAGAGGATAGTCCATCCACGCCCGACCCGCCGGGTCGATTGCCGCGGCTTCGACTTCCTGTGTTGGCGGGTTTTAGCCATGATTCCACAGACGTGCGGCGCAGCCGCCTTATCTCGTTACGCCAAAATGGCGTAGTTCTGCCCATCGGGATGGCTCGGATGTGGCCATGTCAAAACACGGTCTCGAAGCGAATGATCGCCTTACGGATGGCTTCTAGGACGTTAGCGCCTCGGGACATGTCCTGAGCCGTCCGGGCCAGCTCCTGCTGGCGGGCCGGAGGAAGGGCGTCCCAGGCGTCGGTGAGCATCAGCTCCTCCAGCGCGTCCACTGCGCGGCGGATCGTCGCGATCAAATGTCCGAGCTGTGCCGGCTGGCTAGGCACCGGTGACTCGGGGGAGTGCCAGAGGACGCTGAACGGACGTCCGCTGACCGTCCGTTGATCGAAGGTCTCTGAGCTCCGGGCTGCCCGAACCCGTCATGCCGGTTCCGTTGCGGGATTATCGCCGGCGGTGGGAGTGAGTCCGCCTGGCTCAGGGGCGGGGCTAAGAACCGGAACCCATGCCGAGCCGGACCAGGACCAGTGGCCGTCAGGCGACAGCTGACCGATCTGAGCCAGGGAAATCTCGATGAGCTGATCTTGCTGCGTCAGGTAGTACACGAGATAGATCAGTAGCGGGACCACGCACAGGATCAGCCCGATCACCAGAGCCACGATCGAGAACTGCTTCCGCTTGACTAGCGTCACTGAACTGGTAGTCCGGTTCGCGACCAGGAAGCCCTGGGCGATGTAGCCAGTCACAGCCGACTCCATCTGGAGGGCGTCCGGGGCTGTCCAGCGAATCATGTTGGCCATGGCGTCTCCCTAACGGTCTCCGGCAGCCGGAGCGAGGATCAGACGTGCGAGGCAATCCGGTTTGAGTTGTCTCATGAGCCCGCGATCGAGATCAGCCGAAGCTGCCCGGAGTCGACGAGCGCGACTGCCCGGTAAGCCCCTCCTGCGGTGCCGCTGTCGTGGCCCCCGGTGAACAGGTCGTGCCAGGTGTACTGCACGCTCATCGAGTAAGTGCCACGGACCACGAACAAGCCGCGATCGCCATCAAAACTGACGCTCGCGCCCTGCAGCGGATCCCCTGACAGCTGCCAGCTGGCGCTCACGGTGGCACCTGGCACGTATGCCTGGTTGGGGCAGTCGACCGGCTGGCCAGAGGTGCTCGCCGCGCAGGCAGCGAAGCCCTGAGAGACGGCGGCTCGGACCGCATCGTCGGTGATCTGGGCCGGCCTCTGCAGCGGTGTGCCGCCGGAGGGGTGCAGCGCCAGTTCCTGCACCAGGAAGTCGCCGTTTTGGGTTGTCAGCTGGGCCGTATACGGGCCGCCCCAGAAGATGTGCTCGGTGCCTGAGGAAGTCGGGTGTGCGTAAACCGACTGCAGGTGCCCGGCGCCCATGATCTGGCCGTCAGAACCAACCGTGACCGATAGGTCGGCGGTCGGGTCGCCAATGACCTGCCACTGCTCCCCGTTGTGCAGCGTGTCGACGAACTGGACACAGGCATGGACGAAGGGCGTGGATGGGCAGGCATTCACGGTGTCCTGGACAGCTTTGGCGGCCGACGCCCTGCCGGCCGCCGACAGCTTCGGCTGCAGGACAGCTTGGGTCGGCGTGTCCCAAGGAGTCCGGGCATCGACGGCGACAGTGCCGGCGGCGAAGAGCACGGTCGCCGGCGTGGTTATCAGGTGCTGACCCGGCAGGACGCCCACCTGGCGCGCGGTCGCGGGTAGCGCGATCCCGTCAACCTGGACGGCGCTCGTCGGGCCAGCGATCATCAGGAGAGCAGGCTCTTCTACGACGCGCCAGGCGGGATAGATCCCGAAATGCTTGCTGTCCGAGACCACCATCTTCAGGTCGAGCGCCCGCGAACTGCTTCCGGACTTGTAAGAGACGGTAGTCACGAACGCCCCGTCGAGGATCTGGCGCCGGCCAGTGATGTGTGCGCCCGAGATGTTGACGCCACCGTGCTTGAGCTGAGCGGCCAGACCGTCCTCGGTGGCCAGGTCCGCGTCGACCTTGGGCATCCCGAGCCGGCTCATGGTCACGTACGACCAGGCCGCGTTGGCATTTCGAGACTGGAGTGCCGACACGTAGGCGAGGGCCGTCTGGTCGGCGCTGAAGAGGTCGCTCAGGTAGTGGTTGAAGAGCACCCCACCGCCAATGAGGACGATGGCGAGCATCCCCAGCATCTGGGGAAGCCAGCCGCGCTTATTGAGGAATGCGCCCGCGCGCGCGAGGGGCAGAGGTTGGGCCTCGGCTCTTTCAGCCATTACTAAACCTCACTCAGTTGGTACTCGCGAGCGATGGCGCTCGCCTGGTCCAAGCGGTTGGTGACGATGTAGGCGTTGCGGAGCCGGTGTGCCAGGTCCTGGCGCTCAGGCGTCTCCTTGAGCGCGGCTTGGAGGAGCGTGATCGCCTGCGGCAGCCGGTCGCGGGCGGCCAGTGCGTCGGTGGCGCCGGCCACCACATCGGCCCGGAGCTCGTCCACGGCCCGGCGGGCCTCCCGCATCACCTGGTCCGCGCTGCCCCGACCCGCGGTTAGACGCTGCTCGCACTCCTCCCAGTCGGGCAGGAACTCCCCGAAGCCGATGCCTTCGAGCGCGGCCAGCAGGTCGCTGAAAGTGTGGTCGCTCATGACTTTCGGGGAACTCTTCAGGCTGGCACGAAGCTGGCGCAGGCGATCGACGTCATAGTCGCACCCGGCCAGGTCCAGCCCGACCAGCTCCTCGTCAACGACGAAACATGAGCTGAGGTCTGGTGGGAGCTTCTGGAGGTCGGAGATCCTCCGGCGGAGCTTCTCGCGCTGCTGGTCTCGGTCGAGCATGGGGTTCAGCTCCTGCTGGAGCTGCATGCGGCTAACGCGGTCCCCTGGGGTCAGAACGGCCCGCGCCAGGAGGTACAGGAAGAGGAAGCTGGCGACCGGCCGGCGCAGGAGGTCTCCGGCATGGTCACGGTCCTTGCTGACCAGCATCAGCGGCCCCAGGCCCCTGATCACAAGCCGGGCCGGCGACCCGTCCGGGAGGGCGGACGTTGGCACTAGAGCAGCCTCAGTCTCCGGCGGCACACGCGCCCCGGAGACGGGGGCGGCGGCGAGACCGGCGGCGAGCAGCGAACCCATCACCACCCACCAGTTCTGACCCGAAACGGCGAGGCCGGCGATCACCAACCAGACCGCGGTGGTGAGCAAGCGCCGAGGCAGGAACACGAGCCCGGCACCGCCGCAGACCACATAGACGAGTCCCAAACTGTCCTCGCGGAGGATCGAGTAGCCCCCGGCGGCGACCAGCGTCAGATAGCCGGCCGCGAGGACAACGATCCGCCCGGCGCTCACCAGTCCAGCCGCTCTAGGCAGCCCTGCCATATCTCCCCGCAGGCTCATGCTGGCCTCCGTCGCCGGGGCTCGCGCCTGCGCGGCGAAGGATAGAGGCTATTCGACCAGTTGCGGAGCCAGGCATCCGCGACTGCTTGGTCGCGCGCGATCGTCCCGACCATCTCATCGACGTGTCGGTGCCGGCGTTCTCGCCGCAGCTGGCGGTTCACCCGGCTGCGCGCACGATTGACGACCCGCCACATCATCCGGCGCGGCTGGCTGGGGACGGTGATAGTGGCGGCGGCCTCGAGGAAGGCGATCACCAGAAGCTGACGAAGATCGTCCTCGTCGAGGGCGGGGTCGGGCGGGAAGTACCTGGCCACCGCTCGGGCCAGGGCCGCGGCCGCCATCTCCAGCAAAACGGCGCCCCATAGGTCGCGGGGTCCCCGCTGGTAGGCGAGGATGGCTGCCGCCCAGGCTCGGTCCTGGACCTCAATCGGGGCCGTCCTGTCGTGTGCGATGTCCACCAGCTGGTCGGGCCGGCAGTGGTCGGCCACGAGCAGGTTGGGGTGCACGCCAGCCGCGACCTCCGGGCGCATGGCGGCGAGGTAAGCGGAGTGGATGTTGTCGGCAAAGCTGGGCTTTGGCATGGCCACCTCCTGTGAGATGGCCGAGAACCTATGAAGGCACCGTCCGCTGACCGTCCGTTGGGGACGGTGACCGGCTGGCCCACGGGGCGCACATGCTGCCTGCAGTCGTCGAAATCGCCACCGGGAGCCTGTTGCAGCGCTCGAGAGGCCCACCGGCCGCCCAAGTAGACCTCCGAAATGGGCGTTGTCGGGTCCCAATCTGAATACAACGGACGCTGAACGGACGCACAACGGACGCTGAAGGGCCGATCCGGGCGCGGATGTAGGAGGTGGGAAGGCACACCGTCCCAATCCACCGCAGGAGGTCACATGCCCAAGGCCCACCCGGCGACCCGGCGCCGCTACACGCGGCTCGTGCGCGTGCTCCTGAGCGATCAGCAGGAGCAGGATCTTCGCGCCCGGGCGGCCGCGTTCGACCTGAGCCTGAGCGCAACACTGCGCCAGCTCCTGATCAGCGCCGCGCCCTCGGCGGCCGACGACTCGTCGGCCCCGGCGCTCGCTTGCCTGGTGGCCGCGGAGCACGTCCGCCTCCTCCTCGAAGCCATGGTTCCGGGTGGGCCAGCCGCCTCTGAGCGGCTTCGTGAGAAGGCCGCCCGGGCAGCCGAGCGCCGCCTGGCGGACCTCGCGACCGAGACTCTGGGAGGGGAACTGTGACCCCGACAGACCGGGTGATCCTGGCCGTGAAGTACACGCCCGTGACCGGCGGTCGGTCAGTGCGGCGCGCTGTCGGCGGCTTCCTGCGCTACGTCCAGTACAGGGACAAGCACGCCGACGGGCCGACGGCTCCCAGCCAGCTCTCGGGGATGCTCAAGTACGTCGCCTATCGCGACCGCACCGGAGGGCGTGCCCGACTCTTCGACGCCGGCGGCCCGGTTGGTGACGAGGAGCGCCGGCGGCTGGCGACGTTCGTGGGCAGAGCGGTCGCCACCACGAGGCCCCAGCTTGCGCCGGGTCCAGAGGGCAAGCTGGCCGACCGCCGCCGGGCGGTGTACCGCTTTGTCGTCTCACCTGAGCACGCAGCCGGGCTTGACCTGCCAACACTGACCAGGGCGGCCATGGAGCGGCTGGCAGCCGACACCGGCGGCGACCTGCGCTGGATTGCGGCCGAGCATCGCAACACCGCCCACCCGCACGTCCACATCGTGTTGGCCGGATTCCGCGAGGTCGAGCCTGGGAACTTCCGCTCACTGCTGGTGACCAAGCAGCGCCTCGCACGCATGAAGGAAGCGCTGGCTTTCGAGATCGAGCGTCAGCGCGAGCTGACGCCGGCACTCCCTGATGCCGGTGACTCACCGATAACTCACCGAGCGATCCTTGCGCGGCTGCCGGTCGACCGCATCGCGCCTTCGAAGCCACCTATCAGACGCCGGCGGGCGCGATGCCCACGACCGCGACGGGCGGTGACATGGAGGGCGGCCGCGTGGGGTGTGCTGCTGGCGCACCGAGGCACCTTGCGCCGACTGGCCCTGCGCTACCGGTTGCAGGCGGAATGGCTGGCGGAGGTGGAGCGGCGACGGCTGGAGAGGGAGGGGATGGACCGTGCTTGAGGACATGGCCGGCGGTCTTGGCCGGCTCGCATTGGACGCCCTGCGGCTGCTGGGACGGGTGGCGCTCATGATGCTGCCGAGCTGGCTTGGAGGCGTCTCAGTGCCCAACAGCCACGGCGGCAGTGAGTGGGCTCGCCCGCGTCAGCTGAAGGCGCTGCAGAGCTGGCCGGCCGGCGGCGGAATCGTGCTCGGTTTTCTGGGTCGGCGGCTGCTCCAAGCACCGCCTGAGGACAACGTGCTCGTCCTTGGGGTGCAGCGGTCCGGAAAGACCTCGACGATCGTGGTGCCGACCGTGGCCGGCTGGGGCGGCGCGTTGGTGGCCACCTCCACCAAGGAGGAGCTCGTCTCCCTGACCGCCCGCCAACGGCGGTCGATGGGCCCGGTCTGGGTGTTCGCGCCGCTTGATGAGGACACGACCTGGCTGCGCCGGCTGGGGTTGGAGGCGGCCACCTGGAACCCGGTGGCGGCCGCCACCACCTCGGCTGAGGCGGCGGAGCTGGCCGACCACTTCACGCATGAGGGCAAGCGCGGCAGCTCGGCCCACTGGTACCTCTCGGCGGCCAGCCTGCTCACGGCACTCATCCGCTGCGAGGAGGAGCGGGCCGGCGACATGCGCGGCGTGCTCCGGCGCCTCAACAAGACGCCGATCTCGGAGTACGTGGACCTCGCCGCGGCGGTCGAGGACGACGTCGCCAGCGAGCTTCTCCTCGCCCTTGGCCAGACACCTGACAAGGAGGCCGGCTCCATCGCCTCCACAGCCCGCTCCTGCCTGTCCTTGTGGGTGGACGGGCGCGTGGCAGCCGCCACAGGCAGCAGCCGCCACGAGCTCGACCTGGATCGCCTGCTCGTCGAGGGCGGCACTCTCTACTTGGTCGCCCCCGCAGAGGAGGCCGAGCGCTGCCGGCCGCTCTTCTCTGCGCTCCTGCAGAGGCTGCTGCGAAAGGCGACGGCGAGAGCTCGGGCTCAGGGCGGAGTGCTCTCGCCCCGCTTGCTGCTGGCGCTCGACGAGGCGGCCAACTTCACGCGCATCCCCCGGCTGGCGGGATATGCGTCCTCCGGACCCGGTCAGGGAATCCAGCTCCTGCTGGCGTTTCACGACCTGGCACAGGTCGAGGCCGGCTATGGACCGGAGGAGGCGCGGACGGTCTGGAACAACTGCCGGGCGCGCCTGCTGCTGCCCGGTCAGGGCGACCTCCCGACCCTGGAGCGCTTCTCGCGTGCCATCGGCAATGAGACCCGGATCTACCGCAGCTGGCACCTGGATCGCGGCCATACAGGGATCGCGGAACAGCGCAACGGCCACTCCTTGGTCTCCGTCGACGAGCTCAGGAGGCTGACCTGCGGGCTGCTGCTCTACGCCAACGCTCCACCCGCACGAGTCGAGCTCAGGCGCTGGGACCAGGTTCGGCCCTGGCGAGTCCTGATCGAGCCGGAACCAGGCACCAAGTAGCGGCGCATCCGCGTCGCTGAACCCGGTTAGCGCCGGCGATCGCCGGCAAGGAGGTAGGACTTTGCTCCCGTATCTCGACATCGCGGTCAGCCCGGATTTCACGGGACTGCCGAGCAACGTGCACGCCGGTCTCGTCCACCTCACCAACAACGCTGCCGCGCTGCTGACACTGGTTTCCGGGCTGGGCATCGTGGTCTCTCTGCTCGGCCTGGTGGTGGCCAGCTGGACCAGCAATCCGCAGCTAGGCGAGCGCGCCAAGCACGGGCTGGCTATCTCCATCCTGGCCATTGCCCTCCTCTACCTGGGCGTGGCCGCGGCCAACTACAGCGCGCGGCTGTTCCTCTGATGGGTCCGACCACGAGCTACGCGGGTGGCTTCGTCGACCAGCTGATGCTGGGCCTCGCGGTCTGGTCGCTCAAAGCCGCGCAGGGCGCGGTCTCCGTGCTCCTGAACGCCTTTGGTGATCGGACCGAGCCGGACTTCCACGCCATCTCTCCCGTCTACGACCGCATGCTGGCGATCGCGCTCCTGGTCACCGGTGCGGTGATCGCCTTCGGGCTCATCGAGACGATCCTCGGGGGCAGCCAGGGGCTGAACTGGAACGTGGTCCCGCGGACGCTGGTGGCGATCTTCTTCGCCTTCACCGGGATTGAGGTCGTGCAATACCTGGCTCACTACTCAGCCCTTCTGGCGACGACCTGGACGCCCGACCTGCTCCGTATCGACGGCCACTTGAGCGCTGCCGGCCAGATCGTCTCCAACGGTCGGCTAAGCGGTCACGTTTCACCGGCGGCTGTCGCCAGCCTGATCATCGTGGCGCTCCTGACCGACGTCATGGCGGTGCTCGTCTACCTGGAACTGGTGGTCAGGGGAGCGCTGATGCTGCTCGTGACTTCGTTTGTGCCTCTGGTCTGCGCGCTATCGATCTGGCCGCGCACGGCCGGCGCCATCACCCACTTGACCGAGTTTCTGGTCGGACTCCTGCTCTGCAAGTTCGTCGTCGCCACCGCCGTCTACGTTGGCTACAGCCTGGTCCTGGCGAGCGTGCAGGCGGATCCGCACGGCGACTGGGTGGTCAGCGGCCTGGCCATCCTCTGCATCGCTGCCTTCTCTCCGGTGGTCCTCGTCCAGGCGCTGCGCTTCACTCACTCGACCGCCGGGAGCGTCGCTAGGGGCTGGGCCGCCACAGGCGTTTCGCTTCTGCCCACCCGTGCGATCAGCAGCATCGGCAGGCGCGGATTCGGTCGCATCGGCGGCTCCGCTGGTCGCTGGACCGCTGCGCGAGCCGCTGGCCTTCGGAAGGCAGTTAGGCGCAGCTAGGCGTCTGTCACTGCATTCGCCGACCCGCATTTCCGGCGGCTGTCACGGGTCGGCGCGGAAGGGTGTGGGGAACCCGCGCCGCATCGGGTTCCCCACCCGTGCTGACTACCGATGACGAAGGAGACAGTAATGACAAACGCCAGCCTCGACGGGAGCGAGCCCTTGGTTCTCGACAGCCGAGAACTTTCTCAGCTTTTGGTGATCGGGCGCACCAAGGCCTATCAGATGATGGCTCGCGGCGAGGTCCCGGTGATCCGGATCGGCCGGTGTGTGCGCGTGCCTCGGGCGGCGCTGGCGAGCTGGATCGTTGAGCGGACCTCGCCAGTGATGGTCGAGCGTGAATTTGGTTCGGCTGAGCGGCTTCGCTTCTAACGGCATCGGACACGATTGGCTCGCCGGCGAGGAAACCGAGAGGGATCGATCTATCAGCGCGACAATGGCACCTGGGCAGCTGCTGTCAGCCTGCCGGACGGCCGGCGGAGGTTCCTGTACGGCAAGACTCGAGAAGACGTACGGCGTCGCCTTCAGGAAGTCACCCACGCGCTGTCCGCGGGTAGTTTTACCGACGCAAAGGGCATCAAGCTTGGCGACTTCCTGGATCAGTGGCTCTCAGGCGTTGTCAAGCCCAGCGTCCGCCAATGGACGTATCTCGGATATGAGGTGCACGTTCGACGCCACATCAAGCCGCAACTCGGCCGAGTGACCCTAGAGCACCTCACGCCGCTACACGTTCAGACGCTACTCAACCACAAGCTGGCCGAAGGCCTCTCACCCAAGAGCGTGAGATACATCAGGGGAACACTGCGGACAGCGCTGAACCAAGCCGTGCGATGGGGGCTCGTGCCGAGGAACGTGGCGGCCTTGGTTCCAGGACCTAGGGTCGAGCGGTATGACATCACGCCGTTCACGCCAGAGGAGGCTCGGAAGTTCTTGCTGGCGATCCGGGGTGACCGCCTGGAGGCCCTGTACTCGGTTGCCTTGACACTCGGGCTACGCCAAGGCGAAGCCCTGGGGCTTCGGTGGCAGGATGTTGACGTCGAATTGGGCTACGTGCGCGTCCACAAGCAACTCCAGCGCGTTGACAGCGTTCTGACACTCGTCGAGCCAAAGACGAGTAGAAGCCGCCGGACGCTGGTCCTGCCGGCATCTATTGTCCAAGCCCTTCGATCACATCGCGAACGTCAGTTGCGAGAAAGGGAGGCGGCTGGCGGCAAATGGCAGGAGCACGATCTCGTCTTTACGACCTCGCTGGGCCGACCCCTGGAGGGGACGACCGTGACACGCCAATTCCACGGCCATCTCGAGCGGGCTGGGCTTGCGCAGCGTCGGTTCCATGACCTTCGCCACTCGTGCGCCACTCTGCTACTAGTCCAAGGCGTTTCACCGCGCGTCGTGATGGATGTCCTCGGGCACTCCGAGATCGGCATGACGATGAACACGTACTCTCACGTGATCCCCGAATTGCGCCGCGACGCCGCGGATCGCATGGAGGCCCTCATCTTGGAGCGGAGCCCATGACCGGCCATAGCTCGGGTCGCCAATTGACCGGTTGCCGGAGTCTTAGCACCGCCCGCTCCTGGGCAGCTCTCGCGCGTACGATGCTTCCGGTGGATGCCGACGCGTACGCACCGACCTCACGTCGATGCATCTAGTGAGCAATACTCCGCGGACAGTGTGATGGCACCTAGGACGACTACCACCGGGCCGATCGCAAGGGGTAAGAGCCGGTGGGCATTGGCCAACCGATCGACCGGCACGAGGCCCGAGGTCGCCGTTCGCAAACAGTTGCACGCAATGGGCTACAGATTTCGAACGCGACTCACTATCGGTGCGGAAGGCTGCCGAGTTCGACCTGATATCGTCTTTCCTCGCCAGCGCCTGGCCGTATTCGTCGATGGATGCTACTGGCACGGATGTAGCGTGCATGGAGGCCAGCCCGTCTCGAATTCGGACTATTGGCAGGCCAAGATGGCGCACAATAAGCGACGCGATGAGTGGGTTAATGCAGCTCTGATGAGCGGCGGCTGGCACGTTCGGCGCGTTTGGGAGCACATCGATGTCATCACTGCCGCGAACCTGATCGTGTCTGAACTGAAGGCGCTATCGAGTATCGACGGTCAGTAGAGACAAGAGCTGTCGCGCCAATCGCCGCAGCCTATGCAGCTACGCCGCGCCGATGGGCTGTGCCTTAAGAAGCTCGAGTAGGACAACCCGGTCATCCACCGTCGGCGTGGCACCGTCGGGTAGCTCTAGGTCGTAGCCAATGCTCCTGACCATTGACGGGAGCGTCTCATCCTTGAAGCTTGCCAGGCGCAGGTAGTCCAAATCGCTTGCTCGATACAAGTGCGCCGGAATAGCAACGTTCAGCATCAATCCGGCGCCGACCTCATACACCTGCCGGTGTGCTGGTTGATAACCCCTTGCCTCAAGCCTTTCAAAGAATGCAGCCTGCGCGGGTAGATCGGCATCTCCCTGCGGTGTAACGAGCCAGCGCGCGACATCATCAACATAATCGGGAAGCTTCCGATCGTGGAGCGCCTGTATCTTAATACCTATCGAGAACAGCCAGACCGTCTCGCCGTCCGAGCTGGGCTCTAACTGGTTAATCGAACCAATATGGTGCAGACGACTGTTCAGAGCAGTCGTTTTAACCTCGATGCTGAGGCCGTGAGCTGCAAAATCTCGGATTCCATCCACCCATCGATCGACCGCAACGGTTGCGCCGATCCCTTCAGCATGGGCGACTTGTAGGAGTTCCCGAAGCAAGAAGCACTCGCCCGCTAATCCGAGTTGGGCCTCGGGCGGGAGGATGTCGGGGTCTGTTCCGAGCAGACCCAACACCCATCTGACACTGTTTAGGAGTTCCTCGTTGGTTAAATCACCGCCGGCCGCGAGTACGCTGGCCATCTCGTAGACGATGTGGGCGAGTGCCTTGGCGCCCCCTAAGGCGTCGCGTGGAGCCGGCAGGAGCAGGCTTTCAAATTCTCGGCCATTATCAACGTCCTTAACTCGCACGTGCCTGGCGCCGGGGAGTTTGCCGTAGTTCCCAAACGACGCTGCATCTCCCTCGAGGAAGATCACAGGATGATCCGTGGCGCTGCGACTGATATGAAGACGTTCGGGCATCACCGGGTGTAGGTCCCACTCGTTGCCGTGCGGCGGACGCGCAGCGTCAATCTCGGCGCTGATGGCCGCGATAGAGCGCCGAGCGGCCGCGCTATCCTCTGTCATAGTTCACCACAACCGAGAATG